>TARA_R110002124_G_scaffold53369_8_pt1 | contig 29191 bp, 27 predicted proteins | sample TARA_R110002124 | Tara Oceans TARA_R110002124 (sample SAMEA4397445) | marine metagenome | biome: Polar Biome; feature: [SRF] surface water layer (ENVO:00010504); material: water (ENVO:00002006), including particulate matter (ENVO:01000060) such as... | depth 5 m
ATGAAAATCACCAAAATCACGCCCAAGCTGATCAGCAAGTACCTGTTCGTGGAAATCGAAACCGACGCCGGCATCACCGGCCTGGGCGAATGCGGCAGTTGGGGTCAGTTGGAAGCGGCCCAGACGGCGGTCGAGAAATTCGCCGATTACCTGATCGGCAAGGACCCGGGGCCGATCGAGCATCACTGGAACGTCATGCATCGGTTCAGCCATTTCCGGGGGGCGGCCATCTGCGGCGCGATTTCGGCCATCGACATCGCGCTTTGGGACATCAAGGGCCAGGCCCTGGGCCAGCCGATCCACGCGCTTTTGGGCGGGCCGACCCGCACCAAGGCCCGCGTCTACGGCCATGTGAAGGCGGAAACCAAGGACGAGATGGTCGCCAACTGCAAGAAGATGCAGGAACTGGGCTTCACCGCCATCGGCCATTTCAACCCGTTCCTGGATGAAGACCGCGACAAGCCCTATTACAAAAGCCACGCGCGCAAGATCGACGACGCCGTCGCCGTGGTCGCCGCCGTGCGCGAGGCCTGCGGCCCGGACCTGGACCTGTGCATCGAAATCCACCGCCGCCTGACCCCGGCCGAGGCCGTGGTGTTCGCCCAGGAACTGGCGCCCCTGCGCCCCATGTTCTACGAAGACCCGATCCGCCCCGACAGCCACGACGCCATGGCGCGGGTCAAGGACCGGATCAGCATTCCCCTGGCAACCGGCGAGCGGTTCAATTCGATCTATGATTTCCAGGCGCTGTTGACCCGTGAGGGCGTCGATTACGTGCGCATTTCCGCCTGCCTGTGCGGCGGCATCACCGGGGCGCGCAAGATTGCGGCCCTGGCCGAGGCCCACGACGTGCAGGTCATCCCCCACAACCCCCTGTCGCCCGTGTGCCTGTTCGCGGAACTGCAGCTGGACGCCGCCATTCCCAACTTCGCCATTCAGGAATATCCCACGGTCGGCGTGGGGTTCGAGGACAAGGGCACGTCGAACGAGCCGGGCACGGAACTGGCCGACAAGGGCGTGGTGACCAACGTGCCGACGTTCAAGGACGGCTTCGTCGACATCCCGACCGCGCCGGGCCTGGGCGTGAAGCTGGCCCCCGGGGCGGCCGAGAATTTCCCGCCATTCCCGCGTAAGGTCAGCATGCGCCCCCACGCGGATGGTTTTATCGTCGATCAATAAGCGTGCGGAACCGGCAGACCTACACCATCTTCCCCTCGAACGGATGCCAGCCGTCCTTGTGTTCGATCTCGACCACCCACAAATCCGGGTCGCGCTTGATGGCGCGCTGGATATAGTCGTCGGCCTCGGCCTCCGGCACCGTTTCGCCCTTGAAGGCTTCGAGCCAGCCGCGTTTACCCTCCATGTCCGTGGCTTGGGTCAGCAGCCGGCAGGTGCCGTCGAGGCGATTCAGCTTGAGGATCAGCGCGCCCGCCCGGTCGTCGCCGCGGCGCACCACCATGGCCGGCACGCCATCGGCGTTGCAGCGGCGCACATGGGCCATGATCCAGATATCGGATGAAAGTCGGTCGTCGACCATTTTGCGTTCCCTGGTCCTAATGCGGTTGATACTATCCGCCCCAGGTTAGAAATGGGAGAGCGCCCATGGCCGGTCCGGCCATCAATCTGGAAAACGTCAGCAAAAGCTTCGCCGACAACAAGGTACTACGGGGCATCGACCTCGGCGTGCCGGCGGGCGGGTCGCTGGTCGTCATCGGGCCATCGGGCACGGGCAAGACGGTCTTGCTGAAAACGCTGATCGGCGTCCACGCCCCCGACGGCGGGCGCATCACTGTCGACGGCACGAACGTATCCACCCTCGCCGGCGCCGACAAACGCGCGCTTTACGGCCGGTTCGGCATGCTGTTCCAGAAATCAGGACTGTTCGATTCACTGCCGGTTTGGGAAAACGTCGCCTTCCGCCTGTTGCAGCAGGACGGCATGACCCGCCGTGACGCCCGCGACCGCGCCGTCGAGAAACTGGGCCTGGTCGGCCTGGCCCCGGGCGAGGCGGATTTGTTTCCCTCCGAATTGTCCGGCGGCATGCAGAAACGCGTCGGCATCGCGCGCGCCATGGCGGCGGACCCGGACGTGCTGCTGCTGGACGAACCCACGGCGGGCCTCGATCCCATCATGTCCAACGTCATCAACGATCTGATCCTGGAGGTCATGGACAAGACCGGGGCGACGGTGATTTCCGTCAATTCGGACATGCGGGGTGCGGCGCGCACGGCCCAGAATGCCGCCATGATCTATGACGGGCGCATCATCTGGCACGGGCCGACAGCGGACATGCGCGACAGCGATAATGCTTACGTCGATCAGTTCGTCCACAGCCGCGCCGAGGGCCCGATTCCGACCATCGTCGACCCGGCAGCGGTCGCCTGATCAACAACCGCCCGGCAGCGTAACGCCCCCTCAGGCCGATTCCCCGTCCGTCGGCACATGTGACGGCTTGGTCAGGATGAACCAGGCGCCATAGGCCATGACGGCCGCGGTAAGGGCGACCAGATAGACCGGCAGGTCACGGAAAAAGATGATGTAGATAAGGCTCGCCGACATTGCCGTGCAGGCAAAAACCTTGGCCGAAACCGGAATGACCCCGTAGCGATCCCACTTGCGCAGCGGCGGGCCGAACAGGCGGTGATGATAGAGCCAGTCGTGAAATCGTTTGCTGGACCGCGCGAAACACCACAGTGCGATCAGCATGAACGGCGTCGTCGGCAACACCGGAAGAACGACGCCGACCACGCCCAGGGCGACGAAGCCCCAGCCGAGAACGATCAGCACGGCGTTCCTGGCAGCCCTGGTCACGCGGATTTCCTTTGCGCCCGTTAAGCGGCGGCGGTTCATCTTCGCGGCAACATCGCGTCGCCGTTATATTACCGATGGCTTAGATGATTTCCCACCGCTGGCGTAGTACTGTTACATAATTCCGGACGGAGAAGAATTCGGATGACGGGAAGGGACAAAAAATCAGCGCGTCCTGCGGATGCGTCCGACACGGCCCTGCTCTCCGGTCTGGATCATCTGGACCAGGGGGTGTTGGTCATTGGCGCCGACCTGATGGTCCGCGCCGGAAACCGCATTCTTTACGACATCTACGAATTTCCCGAGGGCTTCATCCGCATCGGCATGCCCATGGCCGATGTATTTCGCTTCCTCGCCCAGCGCGGCGATTACGGCCCCGGCGCCCCGGACGAGATCACCGAAAACATGCTGGATCTGATCCGCAAGGGCAGGCGGTTCAACACCGAAATCCAACTCAGCACCGGACGGTTCGTCGAAATCCGCCGCTCACCCCTGCCCGACGGCGGGATGATCGCCGTCACCACCGACGTGACAGACCGCCACGAAGCGGCGGAAGCGCTCCGCCATAGTGAACAGCGCTTTCGCGACATCGCCGAGATCGCCTCGGATTGGTTCTGGGAAATGGACGCGGACCTGCGGTTCTCCTATTTCTCGGACCGCAACCGCGACATGCTGGGGTTCGACATGGCGTCGATCATCGGCAAACGGCGCACCGACGTCACGCCCGAGAACATCGATGCCCGGAAATGGCGTGACCATCTGGACGATCTGGAAGCGCACCGCCCGTTTCAGGACTTCCGCTATGACATCCGCCCCCCCGGGGCCGACATTCGCCACATCTCGATCAGCGGCAAGCCGGTGTTCGGGCCGGATGGGGATTTCCTTGGCTACCGCGGCGTCGGGCGCGACGTCACCAGCGAGAATGCCGCCGAGACGGCATTGAAGGCCAACGTCTCGTTGCTGCAGGCGACCCTGGACGCGACCGCCGACGGCATTCTGGTGACGGCCATGGACCGCCGCATTCAGGCATTCAATCAGCGGTTCGTTGAAATGTTCGCCGTGCCCGACGACCTGATCGCCTCACGAGACGCCTGGAAGGTGCGCGACTGGGTCGCCGACCTTGCGGAACAGCCGGAGTCCTTCATCGCCGATGTGGAGCGGCTTTATGCGGACCCGAGCCAAGAGTTCCACTCTACTCTGGAACTCAAGGACGGCCGGATCATCGAGCGCTACACCCGCCCGCAGTACCTGGGCGACACCATCATCGGCCGCGTCATCAGTTTCCGCGACACGACCGAACAGATCCGCACGGCCGAGGAACTTCACTCGCAGAAGGCATTGCTGGAAACCGTGTTTCGCGACGTTCCCGACGCCATGGTCCTGGTCGATGCGGACCGTCGTATCAGCATGTGCAATCCGGCGTTTACCCGGATGTTCGGCTTCGAGATCGACGACGTCATCGGCCGCACGGCGGAATTTCTTTATGAAAACGAAGACGTGTACAAACGGGACGGCTGCGCCCGCATCGAGGCGGCGGGGGACACCATCCTGGACCCCTGCATCATCCCCTACAGGCACAAGAACGGAGAGGTTTTTCCCGGCGAGACCGTGGCCTCATCCCTGCGCGCCCAAAACAACGACATCATCGGGTTCATCGCCGTCATCCGCGACGTCGGCGCCCGTATCAAGGCGGAAACCGAACGCCTGGAAGCCTTGGAGGTGGCCGAGGACGCCAACCGGGCAAAATCCGCCTTTCTTGCCAACGTCAGCCACGACCTGCGCACCCCCTTGAACGCGGTCCTGGGGTTCTCCGAGATCATCAAACAGCAGCTTTTGGGCCCCGTCGGCCATCCCAAATACGTCGAATACGCCAAGGACATCCGCGACAGCGGCACTTATCTTCTGGATCTGGTCAACGACCTGTTGGACATTTCCACCATCGAGGCCGGCCAGCGCGCGATCCGCCGCGAATCAATCCGCCTGGCTCCTTTCTTCGCCGAATGCACCAAGGCGGCAACAGCGCGGGTCACCAACGGTGCGATCGTCGGCGTAAACCTGGACCCGGAGATGCCGCCCCTCAAGGCCGACCGCCGGGCCTTGAAACAGGTGATCCTGAACCTGTTGTCCAATGCCTTGAAATTCACGCCGCCGGAAGGGAAAATCATCCTTAGCGCCCGCCGGGCCGGGGACCAAACCACATTCAGCGTCGCCGACACGGGCAAGGGCATTCCCAAGGAAAACCTGAAAAACATCACCCGCGCCTTCGAACGGGGCCAGTCGAGCGCCTATGCCACGGCCGACGGCACCGGCCTGGGCCTGGCCATCGCTCGCTCCCTGGTCGAACTGCACGGGGGTGAATTGACCATCGACAGCGAGGTCGGAAAGGGCACCGAGGTTTCCTTTTCCATCCCGGACCCGGCCTAGGCCTGGGACTTATACTCCTTGGCGCGGCGGCGTTTTTTTGGCAGAACACGGGGCTGCCCATTTTTCTGAACCGGAGCACTTCCATCCATGACCGACCCCACGCCCCCCGCGGCCGTTGACGGCAAAACTTCCGCCGAACCGGACGCGGACGGCCCTCGCGATTTCATCCGTGACATCATCCGCGACGATCTGGCAGCGGGGCGGGCCCAGGGTGTGGTCACGCGGTTTCCGCCGGAACCCAACGGCTATCTGCACATCGGCCATGCCAAGTCGATCTGCCTGAATTTCGGCGTCGCCCAGGAATTCGGCGGTGTCTGCAATCTGCGCTTCGACGACACCAACCCGGCCAAGGAAGAACAGGAATTCATCGACGCCATCATGGCCGACGTGCGCTGGCTCGGCTTCGATTGGGGCGGCAACCTGTTCCATGCCTCGGATTATTTTGAACAGCTTTACCAATGGGCCGAACATCTGATCGAAAACGGCCTCGCCTATGTGGACGAACTGTCCGCCGACGAAATCCGCGATTACCGCGGCACCCTGACCCAGCCGGGCAAGCCGAGCCCCTGGCGCGACCGGCCCGTGGACGAAAGCCTCGACCAGTTCCGCCGCATGCGGGCGGGTGAATTCGCCGACGGCGCCAAGGTGCTGCGCGCCAAGATCGACATGGGCCACGGCAACATGAACATGCGCGATCCGGTCATCTATCGCATCGTCAAGAAACCCCATCCGCGCACGGGCGATACCTGGTCCATCTATCCGACCTATGACTATGCCCATGGCCAGTCGGACGCCCTGGAACAGGTGACCCATTCGCTCTGCACCCTGGAATTCGAGGATCACCGCCCGCTCTACGACTGGCTGATCGAACACCTGCCGGTGCCGTCGCGCCCGCGCCAGTACGAATTCGCGCGCCTGAACCTGGGTTACACCGTGCTGTCCAAGCGGCGCCTGACGCAACTGGTCGCCGACGGCCACGTATCGGGATGGGACGACCCCCGCATGCCGACCCTGACCGGCCTGCGCCGGCGCGGCATCCCTCCGGAAACCATCCGCGATTTCATTTCCCGCCTGGGCATCACCAAGCAGGACAGCCAGGTCGAATTCTCGCTGCTGGAACATTGCGTGCGCGAGCATCTGAATAAGTCGGCGGAACGCCGCATGGCCGTCCTGCGCCCCCTCAAGGTCGTGATCGAGAACTTCCCCGAAGGGGAGGTCGACAACCTGGACGCCATCAACAACCCGGAAGACCCGGACGGCGGCGGTCACACCGTGCCGTTCACCCGCGAGATCTATATCGAGCAGGACGACTTCATGGAGGACCCGCCCAAGAAGTTCTTCCGCTTAGGGCCCGGCCGCGAGGTGCGCCTGCGCTATGCCTTTTTCATCACCTGCACGGACGTCATCAAGGACGCGGCGGGCAATGTGGTCGAAATCCGCGCGACCTACGACCCCGAAACCCGGGGCGGCGACGCGCCGGACGGGCGCAAGGTCAAGGGCACCCTGCATTGGGTGTCCACCGCCCATGCGGTGAAGGCCCAGGTCCGGCTCTACGATCATCTGTTCCAGGAAGAAGCCCCCGGGTCCGGCGGCCGTGACTATCTGGACGACCTCAACCCCGCCTCCCTCGAAATCATCGAGGACGCCATGCTGGAGCCGTCGTTGGCCGGCTGGCCGGTCGGCAAGACTTTGCAGTTCGAACGCCTGGGCTATTTCTGCGCCGACAAGGACGGCACGGCGGATGCGCCCGTGTTCAATCGCACGATGACGCTGCGCGACACCTGGGCCAAGGTAAAGAAACAGGGATAGACCACCGATGAACACGCCCGCGAAGCCGAAGGCCCATTGGTATTTCGACTACATATCGCCTTACGCCTATCTGCAGTTCCATCAGATGGACCGCTTCACGGAGCGCCTGGACATCACCCTGGAGCCGGTGCTGTTCGCGGGTCTTCTGAACGCCTGGGGCCAACTGGGCCCGGCGGAAATCCCGCAAAAGCGCATCGCGACCTACAAATTCTGCACCTGGCAGGCGCACCGCATGGGCCTGCCGTTCCGCACCCCGCCGACCCATCCCTACAATCCGCTGGCGACCTTGCGCCTGACCCTGGCGCGGGGGTCCAACGCCCCGGACGTGGAAAAAATCTTCGATACCATCTGGGGACAGGGCCTCGACGTTGCCGACCCCAAGGTGTTCGCTGACTTGAAGGCATCCCTCGGCCCCGCGCCGGGCCCGGCGCTGGACGACCAGGCCGCCAAACAGGCGCTGAAGCGGAATACCGACGCCGCCGTGGCCAAGGGCGTTTACGGCGTGCCGACCTTCGCCATCGAGGATGCCACCGTCGAAAACGGCTGGCGCCTGTTCTGGGGCTTCGACGCCGGGGACTGGATGCTCGACTGGCTGGACAATCCGGACATGTTCGACCAGCCCGTCATGCAGGCCGCCGACGATTGCCAGGTCGGGGCCCGCCGCCGCCGGCCCGAAGAAAAAACCAAACAAGCATAGACCACCAACCACAAGGAACACCCGCCATGCGCCGCCTGCCCGCCGTCACCAAGGAAACCATGAAGCCGGAACAGCTCGACCTGTTCGGCAAGATCACCTCCGGCCCCCGGTCCAAGGGCCGCAACGCCATGGACTTTCTGGACCAGGACGGCGGCCTGATCGGCCCGTTCAACGCCTACCTCTACACGCCTAAGATCGGCGACGCGGCCCAGACCCTGGCCGGGCTGCTGCGCTTTGAATCGGTCTTGCCGGGCGACCTGCGGGAACTCGCCATCTGCGCCGTGGGCCAGCACTGGAACGCCGATTACGAATTCTACGCCCATGCCAAGGTGGCGCGGAACGAAGGCGTCGACGACGCAACCATCGAAGCCGTCCGCCAGGGCAAGGCGCCGGCCGATCCCAAGCACGCCGCCATCACCGGCTTCGTCTGGGAAATGCTGGCCGAACGCAAGGTGTCGGACGCCACCTACGCCGCCGCCCATGCCATCCTGGGCGACCAGGGCATGGTCGAACTGGTGCTGCTGGCCGGCTGCTACTGCATGGTGTCGGCCAACCTGAACGTGTTCCGCCCGCCGTTCCCGGACGGCGTGGACCGCCCGTTCGGCGCGGTCTGACCCTATCTGATCCCGTGGGCCCGGTGGTATAACCGGGCCCATCGCAATTCGAGCCCGGAGGCCCAATCATGTCCCGCACCGTCTACGTCAATGGCGACTACGTTGCCGAGGAAGAGGCCAAGGTCTCGATCTTCGATCGCGGCTTCCTGTTCGCCGACGGCATTTACGAAGTATCGTCGGTGCTGGACGGAAAACTGATCGACAACGCCGGGCATATGGCGCGGCTTGCCCGGTCCCTGACGGAACTAAAAATGGCGCGGCCCTGTTCGGACGACGAGCTGCTGACCATTCAGAAGGAACTGATCAAGCGCAACAACCTGGCCGAAGGCGTGGTCTACATGCAGATCACCCGCGGTGCCGCCGACCGCGACTTCAACTTCCCCAAGGACGCGACGCCGTCGCTGGTCATGTTCACCCAGGAAAAGAACATCCTGAACAGCCCGACCGCCGCCAAGGGCCTTGCCGTCGTCACCCTGCCGGACATCCGCTGGCACCGCCGCGACATCAAGACCGTGCAGCTGCTGGCCTCGTCCCTGGCGAAGCAGACCGCCAAGGACATGGGCGCCGACGACGCCTGGTTGGTCGAGGACGGCTTCATCACCGAAGGCACCTCCAACAACGCCTTCATCGTCACCGACGACGGCCAGATCATCACCCGCCAGCTGTCCAACGACATCCTGCACGGCATCACCCGCAAGGCGGTCCTCAAATGCGCGGCGGCGGCGGGCCTGACCCTGATCGAGCGCCCGTTCACCCCGGAAGAGGCCTATGAGGCGCGGGAAGCGTTCTCGACCAGCGCGTCGGCCTTCGTCATGCCCGTGGTCAAGATCGACGACCATATCCTGGGCAACGGCGTGCCCGGCCCGGTGACCCAGAAGCTGCGCGAGCTTTACATCGCCGAAGCCAAGGCGGCGGCGGTCTAACACCCCTCACCCCAACCCTCTCCCCAAGGGGGAGAGGGCGTCGCATGCCCCCACGGCGGGGGTCCCCTCGCCCCCGGCACGGGGGAGAGGGGCAGGGTGAGGGCGGCGTCGCCGGTTGCTGGAAACCATCCGTCAAGCGGGGCAAACTGCAGCCATGAATGTCCTCGACCTTTCCGACCTGCGCCTGCATTACCTGCGCCAGGGCAGCGGCCCGCCGCTGCTGTTCCTGCACGGCTGGCCGGAATGGTCGGGCGTGTGGCGCAGGAACCTGCCGGTTCTCGCCGAGACCTTCGACGTCATCGCCCCGGACCTGCGCAATTTCGGCGACAGCCGAGGGGCGGAGGCCCGCGACGTCGCCCATTACGTATCCGACATCGAAGCCCTGGTCGATGGCCTGGGACTGGAGAAATTTGGCATCGTCAGCCACGACATCGGCGGCTTCCTGGCCCAGGACTATGCGCGCAAGCACCCGGAGCGCCTGGCCGGCCTGTTCTTTTTCGACTGCCCCCACTTCGGCATCGGACCCCGTTGGGTCCAGGGCCAGCAGGTGCGGGAAATCTGGTATCAGTCGTTCCACCAGCTGCCCCTGGCCCAGGAACTGGTCGGGTCGTCGCGGGACAGCTGCCGCGCCTATTTCCGCCATTTCCTCGGCCATTGGGCGGGATCGCACGATGCCTTCGACGGGGCGGCGCTGGAGGACTGGGTCGACAATTTCCTCAAGCCCGGCAACCTGGCCGGCGGGTTCCGCTGGTACGCCTGCGCCAACGACCGGCGGCTGAAGGCCGTGGCGACGGGGGGTGAGACCCCGCCGATGATCGACCTGCCCGCCTATTCGCTTTGGGGATCAGCCGATCCGATCCTGCGCGCCGAGTGGCAGGAAACGCTCAACGACGTGTTCACGGACATCCAATTGGAACAGGCCCCGGGCGCCGGACATTTCGTCGCCTGGGAAAGCCCGGACCTAACCAACGCCCGCATCCGGACCTTTTTCGACGCCCGCTTCGCCCACTCCTAACGGTGCCCCCTCACCCTGACCCCGGCGCGGGAGAGAGGGCGTTGGCTCTGGCGGCGGGAGTCCCCTCGCCCCCGGCACGGGGGAGAGGGACAGGGTGAGGGGGCGGTTCGTCAAAGGATCCGGGATGGCCAAAGAAAACCTCAACCCCGGCGTTAGGAATCGTCCATGGCGGCGGGGCCGGAACGGTCCTATCCTGATTGCCCGGAACGCGGAAAACCGCGCCGGCCACCGGTCTTGGGAGGGACCCCGCCATGCTCGATCACGCACAACTGACCGTGCAGCCCCTGGACGCCGCCGTGGGGGCCCAGGTCACCGGCGTCGACCTGTCGGAGCCACCCGACGCGGAAACGGCGGCGGCGATCACCGAGGCGCTGGGCATCCACGGCATCCTGGTGTTTCCCGATCAGCACCTGACCCCGGAACAGCAGGTCACCTTCAGCCGCATCTTCGGGCCCGTGGAAATCAACCACAACGCCGCCCGCTACGGCCTGGGCGGCAGCCCCGAACTTTACGTCATCTCCAACGTCACCGTGGACGGCAAGCCGGTCGGCTCCGCCCGCGCCGGCGAGGAATGGCATTCCGACATGTGCTACGCCCGGAACCCGGCCCTGGCGACCATGTTGTATGCCCGCGAGGTGCCGGTGCTGCACGGCCTGACCCTGGGCGACACGGGCTTCGCCAACACGGCCGCCGCCTTCGACGCCCTGCCGGACGAAATGAAGACGTTCCTGCGCGGCAAGCGCGCCGTGTTCGATTTCCAGGGCCGCAAGCGCCCGGTAAAACCCAGCGCGGAAGCCATCGCGCAATATCCCCCCGTGGACCATCCCATCGTCCGCCGCCATCCGCGCACGGGCCGGGAAAGCCTTTACGTCAACCACGACGACTGCACCGGCATCGTCGGCATGGACGATCACGCGGCGCGCAACCTGATCAGCGCGCTTTCCGAACATGTGGTGCGGCCGGAATTCGTCTACCGCCACCGATGGCAAAAGGACCAACTGGTGGTGTGGGACAACTGCACGGTGCAGCACAAGGCGATCCTGGATTACGACCAGCCGCAGCGCCGCCTGCTGTGGCGCACCACCATCCGGGGGCCTGTGCCGGTTTAGGCCTGCGATACCCCCCTCACCCGGCCTCTCCCCCAAGGGGGAGAGGAGAAGGTTGTCGCGGTCGCGCGGCGGGAGTGCCCTTGCCCCCGGCACGGGGGAGAGGGACAGGGTGAGGGGGCCTAAAGCCCCTTGGCCGATTGGCGCAGCAGGTCGCAGAACGCCTGGGCCGCCGGGGTCAGGGCGCGGTCGCGGGCGCGGATGAGCGAGACCCGGCGGGTCAAATCCACGTCGGCCACGGGCAGCAGCTTCAGCCCCCGCATGTCGAGCACGCCGGCAACCAGCCCCGCGACCAATCCGACCCCGACCCCTTCCTTGACCAGATTGACCAGGGTCAGGGCATAGCGGGTCATGAACACAGGGGCATAATCGACCCCGGCGTCCTCGAAGGCCCGGCGCGTATAGGCCCAGGCGGCGGATTCCGGGGGCATGGAGATCAGGCGCTCGGCCCCGATCTCGGCCAGGGTCACGGATTCCCGGGCCGCAAGCGCATGGTCCTCGCGCACGGCGAGCATGACCGTGTCGGTCAACAGCGGCTCGATGCGGAAAGGCGTCTCATCCCCGACAAAGGGCGATACGGCCAGATCGACCTCGCCCCGCATCACCCGGTCCATGACCTGGCCGAAGAAGTCGTCGAACAGCACGACCTCGACGGCGGGATGACGGCGGCGAAATTCACCGATCACCCGGGGCAGAATGGCCGCCGCCGCCGAAGGCGACGCGCCGACCGTGACGCGGCCGCGCCCCAAATGGGCTTCCTCCCGGAATTCGCGCAGCAGGGCCCGGGTTTCCAGCACCATGCGCTCGACCCGCCCGCGCAGGCGTTCACCCGCATCGGTGATGACCACGCGCCGGGTGGTGCGGTGGAACAGGCGCACGCCCAACACGGCCTCCAGATGGCGGATGCGGGCGGAGATCGTCGGCTGCGACACGCCCAGCGTCTGCGCCGCCTGCCGGAAACTGCCGGTTTCGGCGACGGCGACGAAGGCATCCAGATCGGCGGGCGAAAGATTAATCATGATTATCTATCAGTTTATATAATCATCGTATTTTTCTTTCAATGAGATTGCCGATAGATTGACCCCGTTCTCACCGGGGCGCCCACGGCCCCGCCGCATCAGGAGCCCTTACGATGACCTTCCCCCATGTCGACAGCCCCGCCGCCTGGCGGGTTTCCGAAATCGAACAGGACAACAGCTGGATCTTCCGGCTCGACGATGCGGCGCGCGGTCAGCTGGCCGATGCGACGAAAGCCGCCTTCGACGCCGACCGCCCCCTGTTCGATTACCGGCGCGACGACATCGATCTGGGCCCGGCCCTCAAGACCATCGCCGACGCCATGATGGAAGCCCACGGACGGCGGGGCATCGCCCTGGTCAAGGGCCTGCCCCGCGACGAGTTGAGCGCCCCCGAATTCCGTTTCATGAACTGGGCCATCGGCCTGCACTTCGGCGTCGCCCGGCCCCAGGGCATCAAATCGCAATACATTTCCGAAGTGCGCGCCGTGGGCCATACCTACCGCGCCGCCAACGGCCGCGGCTACAATTCCAACGCCGGGCTGGATTTCCACACGGACGGCTGTGATCTGGTCACCCTGGCCTGTTTCAACAAGGCGAAATCGGGCGGCCAGAGCATGGTGTCGTCCAGCATCACCGCCTGGAACATCCTGTTGGCCGAACGCCCGGACCTGGCCGAGGTCGCCTGTCAGCCGTTCTATTTCTCGCGCAACACGGAACAGGCGCCCGACGAAGGCCCCTATTACGGCCAGCCCCTGTTCGACATGGCCGACGGCCACATGTTCGGCAAATGGAACCGCAACCGCGTGCGCACGGCTCAGGAAATCCCGGGCGTGCCGCAATTGACGGACGCGCAGAAGGAATGCACGGACCTGCTGGACGACATCCTGCGCCGCCCGGAGGTCATGTTCACCATGTGGCTGGAGCCCGGCGACCTGCAAATCATGAACAACCACGTCATGCTGCATTCGCGCACCCCGTTCGAGGATTTCGAGGACGAAGACCGCAAGCGTCTGCTCTATCGCCTGTGGCTGGCGACGCCCAATTCCCTGCGCCTGCCGGAAAGCTGGGGCGGTTATTTCCGTTCCATCGAGCCGGGCACGGTGCGGGGCGGCATCCGCGGCCATGAATACGACGACGAACGCCTCGCCTTCGAAACCCGTCAGGCCGCAGACCTGGGCATGCCCGCCCCGGCCAAGGAACGGTTCATTCCCGAACGGCTGGCGTCCTAGGGCGTGACGGCGCCGACCTGACGGCGGGCCTTGCCGCGCCGTTCGCCGCCGACTTCGCGGAACGTATCCGCCCGCGCCTTCGACCAGCGCACCATCTGTTCCGGGTCGCAGGTCCCGTCGAGTAACCCGCCCACGGGCCATTCCGGATAGGCGACATCACCGGCGACGGTCTCGCCGCTGTTCTGGCGCACGTTGAAATGCTTGGGATGCAGTTGGCCCGGGTTGTCGAGCCCCGCCGACCCCACCATGTCGGCCACGGCGCGGAGCGTGTTGGCGTGGAAGCGGGCGACGCGCTGGGACTTGTCGTCAACGTTGAGCGCGCGCTGGCGCAGGGGATCCTGGGTCGCCACGCCCGTCGGGCAGGCGTTGGTGTGGCAGGCCTGGGCCTGGATGCAGCCGATGGCGAACATGAAGCCGCGCGCCGAATTGCACCAGTCGGCCCCCAGGGCCAGGGCGCGGGAGATATCGAAGGCGGTGACCAGCTTGCTCGCCGCCCCGATGCGCACCCGGTCGCGGATGCCCGCCCCGCGCAGGGTGTTGTGGACGAAGGTCAGGCCCTCGACCATCGGCGTGCCGATATGGTTGGTGAATTCAAGCGGCGCCGCTCCGGTGCCGCCCTCGGTCCCGTCGACGACGATGAAGTCGGGCACGATGCCCGTTTCCAGCATGGCCTTGACCATGCACATGAACTCGCGCCGATGGCCGATGCACAGCTTGAACCCGACCGGCTTGCCGCCCGACAGCTCGCGCAGCTTGCCCAGGAATTCCATGAATTCGATGGGGGTGGTGAAGGCCGAATGGCCGGCCGGCGACACGCAGTCCTGGCCCATGGGCACGCCGCGCGCTTCCGAGATTTCCGGCGTCACCTTGGCCGCCGGCAGGACGCCGCCGTGGCCGGGCTTGGCCCCCTGGGACAGCTTGACCTCGATCATCTTGATCTGGTCCGACGCGGCCTGTTCCTTGAACCGTTCCGGGCTGAACGTGCCGTCATCGGCGCGGCAGCCGAAATAGCCGGAGCCGATCTCGTAGATCAGATCGCCGCCGCCTTCGCGGTGATAGCGCGAGATGCCGCCCTCGCCCGTGTCATGGGCGAAGCTGCCCAGACGCGCGCCCGTGTTGAGAGCCTGGATCGCGTTGGCGCTCAGCGCGCCGAAGCTCATGGCCGAGATGTTATAGAGGGAAGCGTCATAGGGCTGCTTGCAGTCGGGCCCGCCGATGCGCACGCGGAAATCGTGGTCGTCGATGTGATGGGCGTTGACCGAATGGGTCAGCCAGGCGAAGCCCGGGGCATAGACGTCTTCGCGCGTGCCGAACGGCCGCTTGTCCTCGACCCCCTTGGCGCGCTGATAGACCAGGGAGCGCTGCTCGCGCGAGAACGGCTGCTCGTCCTGATCGCTTTCGATCAGGTATTGCCTGATCTCGGGACGGATGCCCTCGAACAGCCAGCGCATGTGCCCGACGATGGGATAGTTGCGCATGATCGCATGGCGCGTCTGGCACAGGTCCCAGACGCCCAGCGCCGCGAGTGCCGCGACGACCGCGGCGACGGGAATGAGCCAAAGATGAAAAAACGCCAGCCCGATGAGCACAGGCGTGGCGAGCACGAAAAGCGCGAAGGTGGTGAAGCGTTGCATGATGATCCCCGGACCGGTGCGACGGCATCACTCTATCACCGGTGCGGCGCCAGTCCATGGGATCGTGTGTCCAGGGTGGTTGAGGCGTCCGCCGGGACATTCGGAGCCGCCGGGGGCGGATCGGCGCGAGGCGTTGGGTTTAACCTGCGCACTTGGGGGTCTGCTATTGACCCTAAGCCGACGCCTTACGGAAATCACTTTACCTCATTAAATCCCCGACGGGCTCGGATTTCAGCGGCCTTTGCGGTCAACCGTGTTGATTCGGCCGTCTCACCGACTTTCAATAAAAAACCAGCGTAGGCCTCCAGGAATTCAACATGAGATAGAGGTTCGGCCTTATGTTCGACGAAGCCATTGTTCCAAAGCCACCGCTCCCTCACTTCAAGCGACTGAGCGTACATTTTTTGGGCTGCTTGCTGCTCATCAAGCTTCGCATGAAGGTCGCCGGTATTTTTCATAACCTCCATGCGGACGGATCGCCACTTGGCGACGGCTAAAGTCCGCGGTACCAATGCCATCGCCGCGTCGATCTGCCCCTGATCCCGCAACAACAATATTTGATTGTTCAGGGTGATTGCCAAGGCGGGATGGTCTGGCCCCATGAGTTCCTCCTGGGCCACCAAAGTGTCCCCTAAGATTTTTCCAGCCTTGTCGTGTTCTCCTAATTGCCGATACACGTCAGCCAATCCATTGATCGCTTGGATTCTCGTTACTTCACTGATCGATCCTTCTTCAGCTACAATCTTCTCTGCTTCCCGGTATAAGGCCTCGGCATCTTCAAGCTTCCCCAGCTTGGCTTTGGCCTTGGCTAATTTCTGCAAGTACAGGGATTGAGCAGGTCGATAGTTTTTCTTGTTTTTCCTCGCGTCAGCGGCAACGGCTTCGTAAATGCGTTCCGCCCGCTCGTAGTAACCTCTATCGAACCACGCGTCCCCCTCCGCCGCTCGCTGGAACAAAAATTTCTTCTGAGCAGCAAGGTCACCAGATGCTGTGAAGCAGGTCAGCAAGGAAATCAGGAACACAAATTTTTTCATTGTCCGTCTTCACTCCTACCCTGGCAATGTGATCATTCAGATAATCACAAACGGCGCCGAATTCTCTAATTCTTGTTATTCGAGAATTCAGCACACACACTGGAACGTCTTGTTTGGGGGAGAAGCTGCAATGGCGAACGCGAAAGACATGGCATTTGTTGGATGCCGACTATTTGCATTGTACGTCCTGTATCAGGCAATACATAGGATTGGATTTTCGGCGCTCTACCTTGATAAGGCCATCAAATCCGGTCTCGGCCCGAGTCTGGCTGAGCCGACGGTTCTCGCCTTAGTCATTGATATCGCGCTGTTTATATTCCTGTGGTTCACGGCCGGGCGCATTGCAGCTGGCGTAAGCGGCGGCCTGGAAGACCCCAGCAGAGAAAAGCTTCTCTCCCGTAAAGAACTGCTTACCACGGCAGTGGCCATTTGCGGCGTGTTTGTACTGGTGATCGCAGTCCCTCGCGCGGCAACCGTACTCGCCACTTTCCTCTTCACCGGCAGAGCTGAAACCTTCCAGCTCTTACACATCATTCCCCTGTTGGTGATGGGCTTGGCATGCATCTTCGGGGCAGGCTACTTCGCAAGCCTTGTCATGAAAGCCCGCCGATGGGAGGTCGATTGAGTGTCGCCGCAGACTTTCACCTCCCCCGAATAACCACCTTCAACGCTTCCTTGGCGATCATGGCGCGCAGTGCCGCCTCCGTCTGCGCCACGGGCATTTCGGCGCTCAGCAGCAGGTCGGCCTTGAACGCGGGGTCGGCCAGCATGTCCAGCGCCCGGCGGATGGTGTCCGGGCGGTGGTGGTAGACGCCCTTCACGGTCAGCTCAGAATAATGCACGGCATGGGTGTCCAGCGGGATCGAGGTGCCGGGGGCGCAGCCGCCGAACAGGTTGATCAGCCCGCCGGGGCGCACGGAATTGATAGCGTCGACCCAGACTTCCGGCACGCCGGAGGCATCGACGGCGACCCAGGCGCCCTGCCCGCCCTGGGTCAGCGCCTTGACCTTGTCTGATTGGTTTCCGCCGCGCGCGATCTGCACGACCTGGGCCGCGCCCAATTGTTTGCCCACGTCCAGGCGCGGCGGGTTGGGGTCGGCCAGGATGACCCGGTGCCCGGCCCGCGCCAGGGCGCCCACGAACAACAGGCCGATGGGCCCGGCGCCGAACAGGACGACCTCCGTCCCCGGGCCGTATGTGTCGAGCGCGCAGGCGTCCATGCCGTGCAGCACGCAGGCCAGCGGTTCCGTCAGCGCCGCCTTGGCGAAGGCCAGGCCCTTGGGGATTATATAGGTGTTGCGGTCGACGAAGCGGGCGGGGATGCGGATGAATTCGGCGAAGGCACCGTTGATGTATTGCAGGTCGATGCAGAGGTTTTCCCGCCCGCGCCGGCAGTAATCGCACTCACCGCAGGGCGCGGAGTTGGCGACCACCACGGCGTCGCCTTCCCGGAATTTCGTGACGCCCTTGCCGAGCGCCGCCACCCGGCCCGCCATCTCGTGCCCGAACAGGGTCGGCACTTTCAGCATGCGGGGATGGCCGCCGCGCTTGAACACCTTCACGTCCGTGCCGCAGGTGGTCGCGGCCTCGACGCCCAGGATGATCTCGCCGTCGTCGGGCTCCGGCACGGGCAGGTCGCGGACCTCGATTTTCTCGGGCCCGAGCAGCATCGCCCCCTTCATCATGCGGGTCATGGCGTCAGGCCCCTTCCGCCGCGCGGGACGGCGTGAACAGGACCTTGAGCGCCTTGCGCGCGCGGACGAGGTCGAGGCCCGTCTGAAAATCGTCCAAGGGCATCTTGTGGGTGACCAGCGGCGTCGGGTCCAGCGCCCCCGAGGCGATCAGGTCGAACACCCGGCCCTGTTCGTGGAGCGCGCCCGAATAGGTGCCGAGGATGCGGCGCTCGTACTTGAACAGGTCGTTGAGGTCGAAGTCGGCGGATTGGCCGTCCGGCGCATGCGCGAACAGGACGACGCTGCCGCCCTGACGGGTCAGGCCGAGCGCCGCCTTGAGCGGCCCGGCGCCGCCGACCGTGTCGAACACGGCATCGGCCCCGGCACCATCGATCAGGTCGCCGACGGCGGCCTGGGCGGCCGCGCCCGGTTCCGCCGCCGCATCGGCCCCCAGTTTCAACGCCAGATCGCGGCGGTCGGCCTGCGGATCGACGACGGCGACCCGCACACCGGGAAGGGCGGCCTTCAGCACCAGCAGATGCAGCAGCCCCATGGAGCCCGCCCCCTGGATCACCGCGACGCCGTCGGCGGCGACCGCCGCCCGCTCCACGCCGCGCAGCACGCAGGCGGCCGGTTCCATGAACACGGCGGCCTCGTCGGACACATTGTCGGGAAGCTTATGCGCCGCCTGGGCCGTGGCCCGGGCCTTGATCAGCACCGTATCGGCGAAACCGCCGGGGGCCATCAGGTTTTCGCGAAAGGTCTCGCACATGGTCTCGTTGCCGCGCCGGCACATCAGGCAGGCGCCGCAGGGCACGTGATGGGGCACGGCGATGCGGTCGCCGGTCTGGAATTCCGTGACCCCGTCACCCAGGGCAACCACCTCACCGACCAGTTCATGGCCCAGGACAGTGCCCGGCTGCGCCGCCCCCGTGTCCAGCTTGAACAGGTCCGTGCCGCAAAAGCCGACCACGCGCAGCTTCAACAGCATCTCACCCGCGCCGACCTCCGGCACGGGGCGCGGCTCCAGCACCGTGGCGTCGCCGCCTCGGCAGGCAATCACGTTGTTGGCTTGTTCGCTCATAGCTTCCTTATATCCCCGGCAGGCAATCTTCGCAGCCCTAGGACAGCAGCGATTGGTGGAAAAGTTCTTCCGGCGCCACCCGCCGGGGGGCCAGGTGTTGGGCCTGGGACCAGCGGCACATGGCGTCCAATTCCGCCCGGTTGGCGGCGAACCCGTATGTCCAGTAATCCGGGCCCATGAGGGCGCGGGTTTCCTCCATCTCGGCATGAAAGAACGGTAGGGTCAGCCGGTTGGCGGAACCGCGCCAAATGGATTCCAGCTTGGCCATGGCGAGGTCGCGGGATTGCGTGAAGGCGTCGAACAGCGCCTTGGGCAGCCAGGGGTTGGCCTCGGCGATGGTCTTGCGCACCCCGATGGCGTGCATGATGGGGAAAAAGCCGGTCTTGGCGTGATAGGCGCGCTCGACCGCCGCGAAATCGGGGAACAGGCGCCTGACGCGCGGGTCGCCCGCGACCAGGGCGTTGAGCGGTTTGGGGGCGAACACGGCGTCCAGTTCACCGGCCAGCAACAGGTCCTGCAAGGTCTCCCCCGTCTCAATCGGCGTGACTGACATATGGGCCGGCAGGTCGAGGGTCAGGCGGTCCTTGCGGGTCCCTTCCTCCAGCGCGCCCGTGCGCCATTGGAAGCTGTCCGTGTCCACGCCGTACTCGTCCGCCAGAATGCCCCGCATCCACAGGGCCGCCGTCATCTGGTATTCGGGCACGCCGACGCGTTTTCCTTCCAGGTCCTTTGGATTTTCGATGCCAGCATCGGCGCGCACCACGAAGCCGTTGTGACGGAAGGCGCGGCTGAGGAACACGGGGAGGGCGACATAGGCCCCTTCGCCCTTCGCGACCTCAAGGATGTAGGACGACATGGACATTTCCGTGACGTCGAACCGGGCCTCACCCACGGCGAGCGGGAACAGGGTCGAGGTCGGATGAACCTGGGCCGCGATGCGGCAGCCGGGCACGGCGATGGTGCCGTCGAGCACAGCCTGGGCGCGGTCGTAGTCCCAGCAGGCCAGGCTGAGGTCGAGGGGGGTATCGGTCTTGGATGTGGTCATGGGGTCCATCTTGGATCGCGGATTGTCATTGCCGCCAATATACCCAACACTGACCGTCAACACGGATAAATTGGGACCTGTCCGGAATGGAACAGGTCCATTTGCGGGAAGGGAGCACAGCCGAATGATGACCCTGGATCTGGCCGTCGCCATCGTCGACGGGGCGCTGGCCAAGGGCCGCGCCATCAACTGTGCGCCGCTCACCGTGGCCGTGCTGGACGCAGGCGGGCATCTGGTGGCGCTGAAGCGCGAAGACGACTCGGGCATCCTTCGCGTCGAGATCGCCGTGGGCAAAGCCTATGGCGCGCTGGGTTTCGGCGTCGGCGGGCGGGAACTTCGGGAAAAGAACCCCAAGTTCATGGCGGGGGTGATCTCGACCGCGCCGAAGGGCATGGTCCCGGCCCCCGGCGGCGTGCTGATCCGCGATCCGGACACGGGGCGCATCATCGGCGCCTGCGGCATCTCCGGCGACACCGGCGAGCGCGACGAGGAATGCGCCGTGGCCGGGATCGAAGGTGCCGCGTTCAAAGCCGACCCCGGGGACATCAAAGAGGGCTGACCCCGGGTTATTTCAGCTTTTCCTCCAAACTCTCGCAGACCGTGCGGATGATCTTGAGGCGGGCGAAGCGTTTGTCGTTGGCTTCGATCAGGGTCCAGGGGGCGGCGGCGGTCGAAGTGCGCTCGACCATCTCGTTCACGGCGGCCTCGTAATCGTCCCATTTCCCGCGGTTGCGCCAGTCCTCCTCCGTCAGCTTCCAGGACTTGAAGGGGGTCGCTTGGCGGGCCAGGAACCGGCGTTCCTGTTCGTCCTTGTCGATGTGCAGCCAGAATTTCACCAGGTTGGTGCCGTGGCCGGTCAGTTCAGCCTCGAACTCGTTGATCTCGCGGTAGGCGCGGCGCCAGGCGTCGGGCGGGATCAGGTTTTCGACCCGTTCAACCAGGACCCGGCCGTACCAGCTGCGGTCATAGATGGTGAACCGCCCGGCCCGCGAAACATGGCGCCAAAATCGCCACAGATAGTGGTGCGCCAATTCTTCGTCCGTCGGCGCTGCGACGGGGATGACCGTAACGCCCCGCGCGTCGAGCGCCGAGGTCACGCGGCGGATCGCCCCGCCCTTGCCGGCGGCGTCCCAGCCTTCGAACACCAGGACGCTCGACACCCCCTGCGCCAGCCCCTGGCGGAAGGCGGCGTGCAGGCGCGCGCGCAGTTTGCCGATCTCCGCCGAATAGGTTTTGCGGCGGGCGCTCTGGGTCAGATCCAGGCTGCCGAGGATGCTCTCGGGCGTGTGGAGTCCGTTATCGGCCCGGGCGGCGGCGCGGGCGCGGCGCTTTCCGTTTGTTTTCAGGGCCGTGGCCTCGTCCGCGCGGCGGTCCAATTCCTCGCGCACCCGATCGCGGATCGTGGTCAGCACGGTCAGCGCCCGGTAGCGGTCGTCGACGCCCTCGACGATCTTCCATTGGAAGCGCCCGGCGCTGGTCTGCGTGATCATGCGCTCGGCCGTGGCGATGAAGGTGTCGTAGAGCTTGTAGTGCTTCCAGTCGGTGTCGGTGATCTTCCAGTGGTGGTCCGGATTCTTCTCCAGCTTTTTCAGGCGCGCCTTCTGGGCCTTCTTGTCGAGATGCATCCAGAATTTCAGGATCACCGCTCCGTCGTCGGCGAGGGTGCGTTCGAACTGCACGATGCGTTGCAGCCGGGCGTCCAGTTTGGCCTTGCCGATGCGCCCGTGTACCCGGTCCAACAGCGGCTGCGAATACCAGGCGGAAAGGAACAGCCCGATCCTTCCGTCGGGCGGCAGGTCGCGCCAATAGCGCCAGAACTCCGCCGCTCGCGCTCCTCGTCCGACGGCTTGTCATAGGCCCGGGTGACCAGCCAGCGCGGGTCCATCCATTCATTGATCAGGTTGACGCTCTCGCTTTTACCCGCCCCGTCGACCCCGGCGAACAGCACGATCACGGGAAAGTCGGCCGTGCGCAGGTCCTGCTGCAATCGCACCATCTCGGCCCGCAGTTCCGGCGTGACCGCGTCGAATTCGGCCTTGCTGACCTTGTGGCTTAGTTCCGCGGCTTCGAACATGCTTCATTTTAGGCCGACTGGACGCGGCGACCCTACTCCTCCAGACAGTCGGGCTCGTCGCGCAGGACCTTGCGCGCGTAGTAATGGAAACTGGCGTTCAGGGGCTGGGGCTTCAGGCGATAGTCGTGGGCTTCCTGGCCCCGTTTGGGGTCGATCTCCTGGATCGTTCCGGCCGCCTGGGCCATCAGTTGCAGACGCGCCGCATATTCGATGTAGAGCGAGCGCATGGCCGCTTCCTCGACCGTCGTCGCCGCCGCCAGTTGCCCGTGATTGGCGAGCAGGATCGAATTCTTGCCGCCAAGCGCGGTCGAGATCAGGTCCCCTTCCTCGTCACCGATGGGCGGGCCGGGCCAGTAATCCAGAAAGGCGCAGTCCTCGTAGAACATGGCCGTGTCCATATGGGCCGCCTTCAACGGCACGCCGATCATCGACAGCGCCGAGACATAGGGCGGATGGGTATGCACGACGCAATGAACATCGGCCCGCGCCTGGTAGATCCACAGGTGAAAACGGTTCGACGGATTGGCCATGCCCTCGCCCTGGAGAACCTTCAGGTCGCCGTCGACCAACAAAAAGTCACAAGCGCGGATTTCATCCAGGCCCAGGCCGAACCGCGCGGTCCACATGGTCCCGGCCTCGGGCCCCCGGGCCGTGATCTGCCCGGCCAGGGCGTTGCCGTGGCCTTCGCGCGCCAGCATGCGCGCCGTCAGCGCCAATTTCTGGCGCAAGGTCCATTGGTCCGTCTTGACGAGATTTGCCTCCATCTCGGCGGTCGCCCGCTTATCGAAGGTATCCTTGGATGCGTGCTTGCCGGCCTTGCCGTCGCCGTCTGCCATTGTCGTCCTCCCTCATCCGCCGTTGGATGTCGTGCACTTGGCCTTGTCGGATTTCGATGGTAGGTCAGAACATACCGACCAAACAAAGGAATATGACCATGCCCAACCACGACGGCGCCGCCGTTTCCCCCGCCGTTCCACAGGATATCCAGGCGGAAATCGTTGAAACCGCCATCACGTCGCGCGCCTCGATCCGCGCCTTCCTGCCCACGCCCGTGCCCAAGGAAACCATCGAACGCATCCTCGCCGCCGCCTCCTATGCGCCCTCGGGCTCCAACATGCAGCCGTGGAAGGTGCGCGTGGTGGCAGGTGACGTGCGGGACAGGCTGATCAAGGCCGTGAGCGCCGAACACGACGCCGGACGGATGCAGGAACGGGATTTCAAGTACTACCCCGATCCTTTTCCCGAACCCTATTTGTCCCGCCGCCGGGCCACGGGCTGGGGCCTGTACGGCACGCTGGGGATCGCGAAGGGCGACAAGGAAGCCATGCATCGCCAGCACGGGCGCAACTTCCTGCTGTTCGACGCCCCCGTGGGCCTGGTCTTCACCATCGACAACACGCTGGAGATGGGCAGCTGGCTCGATTACGGCACCTTCCTGCAGAACATCATGGTGATGGCCCGCGGCCTCGGCCTGCACACCTGCCCGCAGGCGGCCTGGTGTTCGTTCCACACCACGGTGAAGGACGTCCTGGACATTCCCGAGAACGAGATCGTGGTCTGCGGCATGGCGCTCGGCCACGCCGACCCAGACGCGGTCGCCAACACCTTCCGCCCTGTGCGCGAACCGGTCGACGGCTTCACCCGGTTCATGGGCTTCGACTGACCCTTCCCCCCGGTAAAATCGGCGAAAAACATCCCGCTGGAAAACCCTGCTCGCGATAGGGGCGTGAGCAGGGAGGGCTTCCGCGCGCGCCGATTTTTCTAATATATATTTGTTTTTCAATAAGTTATTCGATCACGCGTGGTTGATCGTCTGTGTTTGGCGAAAACGGTGGCCGATCCACATCTCTCCCTCATCACCGGGACGCAATCGCCGTCCCCGACACTCAAAGGAGAGAGACCATGACCTACCGTACGTCCGCCGCTTTGCTGCCGGCTCTTCTGTTCGCCCTTGGCGTCGCCCTGTTCCAGGCCCCGGCCCAGGCCGGTGAAACGGCCATGAACACCGGCGCCCATACCCAGACCGTCGACGCGCCGGTCGAAGACGCCCATCGCTGGGGCGACTGATCCCGCCACAGCCGAGGGCCGGTAGCACCCCCTTTCCGGCCCCCCATGCCGGCGCTCCCCTTACCCCCGGGAGCGCCGGCTTTCTTTTGCCCGAGCGGCCCCTATAACTTCTATTTTTTCGATATCATCTATTATTTATATTCGATATGAGGCGATTAAATTTTCGCCTAGAGTTCCTTCCGCCGGTTTGGTCCGGCGCAGCCGCCGACTGTATCCGGCGATTTTAAGGAGCTGTCCCTCCCCCGCCTCCTGGTTGGACGCGGCAGCTCAAGGAGCCATTCACGTGTTTACCCTGTCCCGCACTCATGTCGTTCCTGCGCTCGTTCTCGGTCTGACCCTGGTGACCGCCCAAAGCGTTGTCGCCGCCAACCTCTATGACACCATGTCGTCCGAGGAAATCGCCGATCACCAGTCGCAGCAGCTCGGCCAGCAGCAGGAAGGCCAGATCGTTCAACCGAAGCCGGTTGACGACGCCCAACTCGCCAGCGCCGCCACCACCCGGTCGGCCGAGGAATTCGCCGACTATCAGGGTCAGCTGAACGTCGTGACCATCGTCACGCCGACGGGACCGAGCGCCGAAGACTAACAGGTTGATGGGCGACGCCCAGGCCGCATCCCCTCGGCCGGTGGCAGACCCGGCAAACGAAACCGGCGTCCGGAAACGGGCGCCGGTTTTTCGTTGGCCTAGGGGAAAAGAGAAATCAGCGTTTCTGTTCGCGCCGGTTACGCAGCAAGGCGGCGTAGCGATAAATCGCATGCACGAACTTGCCGTAGGGCATGGTCAGGAACAGGGCCAGCACCGTGCCCAGGTGGATCGCAAGCAAGGTGCCCATGGCGCTCGTCTCGCGCCAGCCCAGGAGCGCCAGGCCGGTCAGGCTGACCAGGAACAGCAACGCGAGAAAGCCCGTGTCCATGCCGCGCTGGGCGTTGACCAGCACGTTGGGGTCGGCGATGCGCTTGAGATAGATCAGGCCGAGGGGGCCGATCAGCAGCCCGATGCCGCCGACCGTGCCGAGCAGCACCGGCAGGGACGTATAGCCGTAGGGCGCTTCCCAGCCGAACACGTAGTGATACAGGGTCGCGACGGAGGTCGCCGCGAAACACAGCAGGAAGCCCCAGAAGGTCATCTGGTGGAACACCCGGCGGACCTGGGAAAAGCTTTCCGACGGATAGTTGCAGCCGTCCATCTTCCCGCCCACGCCGCCGCCGCCCATGTACTTCATGACCAGGGCGTCATGGGTGGCACCGGCGACGGACAGCGCCGTTTCGGCGGCCTTGGGCGCGGTGTCGCGGCGAAACCGCCAGAACCCGAACAGCAACACTCCCACGGCATAGAGGAACACCCCGCCGAAGGAATAGGCCATCACGTTGTGGGGAATCACGGCGTAGAAGTTGCCGGCGTGCTGGCCGTGTATGACCTCCGCCGGCTGGAACAGGTGGATCAGCGTCAGGACAAGGCCAATGCCGACCGCCATCAAGACCGACACAAGGGTGCCGTTGTTCTGGAACAGGCCCGCGAGGAAGCCCGGCCAGGTATAGCGGCGGTAGGTATCGGCGCGGAGCCGTGCGAAGGCCTGTGGAACGTTGACCGCGAATTCATGGGGCGGCGCGTACTGGCAGGCGTAATAGCAGCCATTGCAGCCGTGGCACAGGTTGGCCAGGTAATCCAGATCCCCGTCGGCGAAGGTGTTCTGGCGCATCATCGCCGGGAACACGCCGCAGAACCCTTCGCAATAGCGGCAGGCATTGCAGATGGTCATCAGGCGGCGGGCTTCGTCGTGCAGATCGGCCAGCTGATCGCCCTGCAACGCTTCGTCGGAAGCGGCGGCCATCTTGGTCAGCGGAGTCTCAGTTTGAGGCATTGCGGGCGGCTCCCTCTCCGGCGATGCGGCCGAATACCAGGCCGATGGCCATGCCGATGCCCCCGGCATAACCCTGGCCCAGGATGTTGCCGGACACGATCTCACCGGCGGCGAAGATATTGGCGGCGGACACGGCGCGGCCGCCCTTGCCCTTGAACTGAACGCGAGCCTCCTTGTTCACCTTGACCCCCAGATAAGTAAAGGTGATGCCGGTGCGCAGCGGATAGCCGTAATAGGGCGGGGTGTCGATGGTCTGCGCCCAGTTGGATTTGGCGGGGATCAGGCCCTCGGTCGACAGGCCGTCGAGCACGCCCGGCTTGAATTCCTTGTCCTTGTTCTCCCCCCGGCGGCAGGCGGCGTTGTACTCCGCCACGGTCGCCTCAAGGGCGTCGGGGTCCAGTTCCAGCAGACCGGCAAGGTCGCGGATGCTGTCCGCCTTCAGGGGCGGGTAGAGCGAGGGCATGAACAGGTCGTTGGCCTTGGCGTCGACGATGCCGAAGGCGATCTGATCTTCCTGCTTGGCCAGCAGACGGCCCCAGATGGCATAACGCTTGGGCCAGATATCCTCGCCCTCGTCATAAAACCGCTGGGCCTGGCGGTTGACCATGATGGAATAGATCACGCAATCGACCCGCGTGGCGATGCCGCCGTCGCATTTCGGGCTGCGGGCGTCGATGGCGATGGCGTGGCATTGGTCGGCGTCGGCGGCCGTCTCGGCGCCGTGGTCCATGAGGACGCGCAGCATGCGGCCCTTGTTGTAGCCGGTGCCGCGGATGAGAAAGCCCTCCGCCGCCTCGCCCCAGCCTTCCTTCAGCCAGTCGATATCCGCCTGATAGCCGCCGGAGGCCAGCACGATGGCCCGCGCCTCGACCGTCTGTTCCTGGCCCTGGTATTTGACGCGGGCGGCGGTGAAGGCGCCGTCCTCGATCATCAGGTCCATGACCTCGGCCTCGTAGCGGCAGTCGATGCCGCGCTTTTCCGCCGTCGCGTAATAGGCGTTCAGGACCGCTTTGCCGCCGCCCTTGAAGAAGGCGTTGGTGCGGTCGAGCCCGATGGTGCCGGACAGGGGCGGCTGAAACTTCACGCCCCGGGCCGCCATCCAGTCGGCGGCGTCGAGGGATTTTTCGATCAGGAAGCGGGACAGGTCCTTGTCCGTGTTGCCCTGGGTGACGCGCAAAAGGTCGTCGTAATATTCGTCCACGGGATAGGGGCCGGTGACGAAATCCGTCGCCGCGTCATGGGCATAGCGGATATTGCGCACGTGGCGGGTGTTGCCGCCCCGGAAATCCTTGGGCGCCGCCTCCAGCACCAGCACGCTGGCGCCGCGTTCGCGCGCGGTCAGGGCGGCGGCCATGGCGGCCCCGCCGCCGCCGACGACAATGACGTCTACTTTTTCCGGTAACCCCTTCATGGGGGCTTTTTAAGATTGTATACAATCGACGTCAAGCAGAGTTACGGGTGTAGACCGCCTGCCCGGTCACCACGAAATCGACCCGGTCGTCCACCAATGCCCGGCGGCATTCGGCGGGCGTATTGATGATCGGCTCTTCATGGGCGTTGAACGAGGTGTTGATCAGCACCGGCAGGCCCGTCTTGGCCTTGAACGACGACAGGATATCGGCATAAAGCGGATTTTCCGCGCGGCGGACGACCTGCGGCCGCGCCGTGCCGTCGACATGGACCACGGCGGGGATGCGCTTATGCCATTCCGGCTTCACGGCGGTGGTGATGGTCATGAAACTGGCGGCGTAGCGGTTGGCCTTTGTGATGTCGAACACGCTGTCTGCGTCTTCCTCCGCCACATAGGGGGCGAAGGGCATGAATTCGGTTCTCTGAAGTCTGGCGTTGAGCGACGCATTGATCTCCGCGTCCGCCGGATTGGCGAGGATCGAGCGCGCGCCCAGGGCCCTGGGCCCGAATTCCATGCGCCCGTCGTAGATCGCCCCCGCCTTGCCCGATGCGATCAATTCCGCCGCCCTGTCCGCCGGGTTGCCGTCGATCCGCTTGAGCGCGCCGTTGGCGGCGAGCACCCGATCGGCGTCGGCGCTGTAATCGCGGCCCAGATAGACCGAGGACAGCCGCCGCCGCTGCTTCAGCCAGGCCTCAAGCCCGTCCTGTTCCAACAAGTATTGAAGGGCGCCGCCCACGGTGATGCCCTCGTCGCCCATGCCGGGGAACACGAAGACCTCGTCCGTATCCGTTTCCTCGCATAGCAGCCGGTTGAGCCGCACGTTGGCGAACACGCCACCCGCCAGGCCGATGCGGCGCACGGGATGGCGCTTGAGGATCGCGCGGACGGAGGCCAGTACCGTATCCTCCAAAACCTTCTGCACCGAGGCCGCCATGTCAGCGGGCTCGGCCCCCTTGGCGAGTTTCTGGATCTCGTCGCGCATGGCGGCGTCGGAATCGAAATCGGACCAGATGACGCCGGCGGCGTCGACGTTGAAGTGGCGGCCCAGGGCCGCCGCCTGCGCCGGCTCGCCGAACGCGGCCAGCCCCGTCAGCTTGCCCTCGTGGCGGTTCATGCGGTAGCCGAGCGCCTGGGTCGTGAAGCCGTAGGCGAGGCCCAGGCTATCGACCCGGCGGGGCTGGAGCGTCATGTTCTCGCCGCCGAACAGGCAGTCGAGCCTGCCGTCCTTCAGCACGCGGTGGGAATAATGCACGTTGTCGCCGCAGCCGTCGGCGGTATAGAGCAGCCCGTCGTCCCAGTCCGTGTAGAACAGGGCCGACAGCGCATGGGACATGTGGTGGTTGGAATAGGCGATCTTGACGCCTTCCTTGAAGCCGAAATCGGCGCGGAACATTTCCTCGCGGAACAGCTTCGCCGGCTCGCCCTCGCCGCGCTGCTGCATCTGCGTGCACATGTCCTTCAGCTTTTCGTGGCCGATGATCTTGTGGAACGCGTATTCCGCCGTCTTCAGGGCGTTCGACTTGAAATAGCGGGCCGGGAAGGACGCCCGCGACAGCACCACCACGTCGACATCCGTGCGCGTCAGCCCGGCGATGGCCAGGACTTCGTCCATGGCCGCCTCGGGAATCCCGCCGCCGTCGCCCTTCTTGCGGGTCAGGCGCTC
>TARA_R110002124_G_scaffold63350_20_pt1 | contig 29031 bp, 25 predicted proteins | sample TARA_R110002124 | Tara Oceans TARA_R110002124 (sample SAMEA4397445) | marine metagenome | biome: Polar Biome; feature: [SRF] surface water layer (ENVO:00010504); material: water (ENVO:00002006), including particulate matter (ENVO:01000060) such as... | depth 5 m
TTTCGGCATCTGCTTTGGTATGCAGATGGCCTGCGTCGAGGCCGCCCGCAACACCGCTGGCATCCGCAACGCCTCATCCACCGAATTCGGCCCCACCAAGGAGCCAATCGTTGGCATGATGACCGAATGGGTCAAAGGCAACGACACCGAAAAGCGCGGCAATGACGGCGATCTGGGCGGCACCATGCGCCTGGGAGCCTATCCGGCCCAGCTGACCCGCGGCAGCCGCGTGGCCGACATATATGGCACCACCAGGATTTCCGAGCGCCATCGTCACCGCTACGAGGTGAACATGGACTATCGGAAGCTGCTGGAGAAAAACGGCCTGCTGTTCTCGGGCGTCTCGCCCGATGGCAAGCTGCCCGAAATCGTCGAACGCACCGACCATCCCTGGTTCATCGGCGTGCAGTTCCATCCCGAGCTCAAGTCCAAGCCCTTCGAGCCGCATCCGCTGTTCGCCAGCTTCATCGCGGCAGCCATGGATCAGAGCCGGCTGGTCTGATGCAACTGCACACGGAGCGCCTGCTGCTCCGCCGCCCGCAAATCGATGATCTCGAAGCCTTCTTCGAGATCATGTCCGATCCCTCGGCCATGCGCTACTGGTCAACCCTGCCACATGCCGATATCGGCAAGACCCGCAACTGGCTGAACCAGATGATCGCGCGTGAGCAGACGAGCGGACAACACTTCGTCATCGAACGCGATGGTCGGCTGATCGGCGAAGTCGGGGCAGGGCGCCTGCCTGACTTCGGTTTTATCATCCATCCCGGTCACTGGGGCCGCGGCTACGCAACCGAGGCCGCCAGAGCGGCGATCGACCATATTTTTGCGGAGACGGCAGCTACCGAGCTCAAGGCCGATGTCGATCCCCGCAACGCCGCCTCGCTCAGCGTCCTGAGCCGCCTCGGCTTCCGCGAAACCGGCCGCGCCAAGAACACCTTCCTGCTCGGCGATGAATGGTGCGACAGCATCTATCTGACGCTGCCGCGTCCGGATGCGGCGATCGGTTGAGGCCATTCGGCGCCCGTTTTGCCGCCGAAACGAATTTCGTTAATCCCCCTGTGGTCTAGTCACCAGCTATTCCTCGCAGGAGCGCGCGCTTTGACAGCACCATTTCAATGCTGAACGCAACGCAACCCGATAGCCAGAACTCTGCAGTCGCCCATGCCGCTGCCGTATTGCGGGTGCTCGCCGAGCAGCTCGGGATGGGGTTCTGGCGTATCGTGGTGGCCAATGGCGATGTGCACTGGTCAGAACAGATTTTCGATATTCATGGGCTGCCGCCCCAGGCTGAACCGCTGACGATGGAAGCGGCCATGAGCCATATCGTTGAGCATGATCGGCCCGATGTCGTCATGCTGCTGAAGCGAACCGTTGCCGAAAAGCGGGGCCAGAAGGTCATATTCCGTATCGAGACGAGCGCGGGGATCAAGGTGATCGAGTGCACCGGCGATGCCAGGATTGGGCCGGGCGGCGAGGTTTCTGAAGTCTTCGGAACGATGTTGGACATCACCGGGCGGTCAATGAAGGACGCCAATGCCGTAGGCCGTAGCCTGCTGGTGCGCACATTGATGAAAAACGTGCCCGCAGCTATCGCGGTATTCGACCGGCAAATGAACTATCTGGCCGTCAGTGACTATTGGATGGCCGGGCACAACATGGCCCCGGGCAACAGGCTGATCGGCAAAAATCACTATGTCCTGCGCCCGGATATCACCCTCGAGCACCGCGCGGAGCACAGGCGTGCGCTGGGGGGCGAGACGGTTCTTAGCCCCCGCAGCTATATGAAGGACGCGTCCGGCAAGGTTGTGCCCCAGATGTGCGTCATGTGTCCGTGGCACAAGGTGGACGGCACTGTGGGCGGCATCATGTTGATGCTCGGCGCCCTGGATGCGCCAATCACTATGGCTCCAGCCGGCCCAGCCCACCGACCAACCCGGCACGAACTTCTCGAAATCCTGCAGGATCTTTAGGGCAGCGTTCGCGATCGCCTTGGCTGCGGCATTTGGACCATGCTAGCCATAAGCGTTCACTGCTGGAGCCGCCCATGGCCGAGATCATCAATCTGCGCAATGCCCGCAAACAGAAGGCCCGCGCCGAAAAAGCCACGCAGGCCGAGCAAAATCGCATCAAATTCGGCCGCACCAAGGCCGAAAAAAAGCTCACCGCCGCCGAACAGGCGCTCGCCGACAAGCGCATCGACGGCCACAAGCGCGACGAATAGGAAAAATCCATATGAGCAAGATCGTCGTTATAGGCGCCACCGGTCACATCGGCACTTTTCTCGTGCCAAGACTGGCTATGGCCGGCCACCAGGTTATTGCCGTCAGCCGCGGCGTGGCGCAGCCCTATCAGGCCAGCCCGATCTGGTCGCAGGTGGAAGCCCTCCAGATCGACCGGCAGGCTGAGGAAGCCAAGAACAATTTTGGCACCACCATTGCCAATCTGAACGCCGACATCGTCATCGACCTGATCTGCTTTTCCCGCGACAGCAGCGACCAGCTGGCAGATGCTCTGATGGGCAAGGTCAGCCATTTCATCCATGTCGGCACCATCTGGACGCACGGGGCGTCTGCCGTGGTACCGACGCTGGAATCGGCCGTGAAATATCCCTTTGGCGACTATGGCGTGCAGAAAGCCGATATCGAAACCGACCTGCTTGCCCGTGCCCACATACAGAATTTTCCGGTCAGCATCGTCCATCCCGGGCATATTGTGGGACCCGGCTGGGCGCCGCTCAATCCCGCCGGCCATTTCAATCCGGCCGTGTTCTCCACCATCGCGCAGAACCGGCCCCTGGCCCTGCCCAATTTCGGGCTCGAAACCGTCCACCACGTCCATGCTGATGACGTGGCGCAGGTCATCATTGGCACCATGGACAATCACGCCGTCGCAGTCGGTGAGAGCTTCCACGCCGTCTCGTCGGGCGCCCTGACGCTGCGCGGCTATGCCGAGGCGATGTATCGCTGGTTCGGCCACACGCCACAGCTCACCTTTGCCCCCTACGACGCCTGGGCAAGCCAGCAGGCCCCCGCGGAGGCCACGGCGAGCTGGGAACACATCGCCCGTTCCCCCAACTGCTCGATCGACAAGGCTCGTCGCCTGCTCGGCCATGCCCCGCGCTACACCTCGCTCGAGGCAGTGCAGGAAGCGGTGACCTGGCTGATCGCTGACGGGCAGGTGTCGGTAAGCTGAACGCTACCGGTTCGCCGGCCACCGTCATGACGCCTTGTCATTGCTGGCGTGCGGTATTGCGGCCGGCGTGACGCAGCGAAAGCCAGGCAAGGCAAAAATCGGGCTCGCCGGCATCGACTAAAGTGGCATTTTTTGCTGCTGCCCTCTTTTCACTGTCATGGGGGGCGTCTAACAGAGAGCCAGCAATCGACTGATCCCACACCAGAAGGGTTTTCCATGTCTTCCATCATCCACGTCAACGGCCGCCAGATCTATGACAGCCGCGGCAATCCCACGGTCGAAGTCGATGTGGTGCTCGACGACGGCAGCTTCGGCCGCGCCGCGGTGCCCTCGGGCGCCTCAACCGGTGCCCATGAGGCGGTTGAACTGCGCGATGGCGGCCAGAAATACTCGGGCAAGGGCGTCACCCAGGCCGTCGAGAACGTCAATTCGGTGATCTTTGACGAGATCCAGGGCATGGACGCACTCGACCAGATCGGCGTCGATCAGGCCATGATCGATCTTGACGGCACCCCCAACAAGGCGCGCCTCGGCGCCAACGCCATCCTGGGCGTCTCGCTGGCCGTGGCCAAGGCTGCAGCAGAGTCGAGCGAACTGCCGTTCTACCGCTATATCGGCGGCCCGAACGCCCATGTCCTGCCGGTGCCGATGATGAACATCATCAATGGCGGCGAGCATGCCGATAACCCGATCGACATGCAGGAATTCATGATCCTGCCCGCCGGTGCCGAGAACCTGGCCGATGCCGTGCGTATCGGTTCGGAAATCTTCCACACCCTGAAGAAGGGTCTGTCGGCTGAAGGCTTCAACACCTCGGTCGGCGATGAAGGCGGCTTCGCCCCCAATCTGAAATCGGCCGACGAAGCCCTCGGCTTCATCATGCGCTCGATCGAGAAGGCCGGCTACAAGCCCGGCGAGGACGTTTTCCTCGGCCTCGATTGCGCTGCCACCGAATACTACAAGAACGGCAAGTACGAGATGGTCGGCGAGGGCAAGTCGCTCTCCTCGGACGAAAACGTCGCCTTCCTGGCCGACCTGGCCGCCCGTTACCCGATCATCACCATCGAAGACGGCATGGGCGAAGATGACTGGGAAGGCTGGAAGGCCCTGACCGACGCCATCGGTGACAAGGTGCAACTGGTGGGCGACGATCTGTTCGTCACCAACACCGCGCGTCTGGTTTCGGGCATCAAGATGGGCGTTGCCAACTCCATCCTGGTCAAGGTCAACCAGATCGGCTCGCTCAGCGAAACCCTCAACGCCGTCGATACCGCACACCGCGCTGGCTATACCTCGGTGATGTCGCATCGCTCGGGCGAAACCGAAGATTCCACCATTGCTGACCTCGCCGTGGCGCTCAACTGCGGTCAGATCAAGACTGGCTCGCTCAGCCGCTCCGACCGCCTGGCCAAGTACAACCAGCTGATCCGCATCGAAGAGCAGCTCGGCTCCTCGGCAAAGTATGCCGGCTACTCGGTGGTCAAGGGCCGCTAAGCGCACCATTCATTAATGAAAGAGCCCGGCAGCGATGCCGGGCTTTTTTATTGCGGAACATCGAGGCAGTCTCCTTCTCCCCTTGCGGGAGAAGGTGCCCGAAGGGCGGATGAGGGGTTGCTTCGGCCCTCGTACACCCCTCATCCGTCTCACGCTGCGCGCGATCCACCTTCTCCCTCAAGGGGAGAAGGTTGACGACTGATAGATCGTCGATCCTACTGAAACGCTGTCTCGGCAAAGCTGCGCAGCTTGCGGGAATGCAGCCGTTCTGCCGGCTGATCGCGCAGGATTTCCATGGCCCGCAGGCCGATGAGAAGATGCCGGTTGATCTGGGTGCGATAAAAGTCCGAGGCCATGCCGGGCAGCTTGAGTTCGCCATGCAGCGGCTTGTCGGAGACGCAGAGCAGCGTGCCATAGGGCACCCGGAAGCGGAAACCATTGGCGGCAATGGTCGCCGATTCCATGTCCAGCGCCACTGCGCGTGACTGGCTCAGGCGCTGGGTGATCTCGGTCTGGTCGCGCAATTCCCAGTTCCGGTTGTCGAACGTCGCCACCGTGCCGGTGCGCATGATCTTCTTGGTTTCCAGACCCTCGGTCTGGGTAATCTCGTGCACGGCCTGCTCCAGCGCGACCTGCACTTCGGCGAGCGCCGGAATCGGCACCGAGAGCGGCAGATCCGCGTCGAGCACATGGTCCTCGCGCACATAGGCATGCGCCAGCACATAGTCGCCCAGTTCCTGGGAATTACGCAGACCGGCGCAGTGTCCCAGCATGATCCAGGCATGCGGCCGCAACACGGCGATATGGTCGGTAATGGTCTTGGCGTTGGAGGGACCCACGCCGATATTGACCATGGTTATGCCTTTGCCGTTCGGCGCGGTCAGATGATAGGCGGGCATTTGCGGCGCCCGCGCGGGCGACGTTCCCGCCACCTTGCCGCCGGCCAGTGCGTTGTCAGTCACCACATTGCCCGGCTCGATGAAGCTCTCATAATGGGTGTGGCCATCTGCCAGATACTGTTTGGCGACGCGGCAGAACTCGTCGATGTAGAAGGCGTAATTGGTGAAGATGACGAAGTTCTGGAAATGGCTGGCATCGGTCCCGGTGTAGTGGCTCAGCCGGAACAGCGAATAGTCGACGCGCGGCGCGGTAAATGCGGCCAGCGGATAGGGGCCGCCGCGCGGCGGCACAAAGGTGCCATTGGCGATTTCGTCGTCGGTATTGCCCAGATCGGGCGCATCGAACACGTCGCGCAGCGGAATATTGAGCGCGTTCAGCGCCGCGCCGTCGATCCGCTCATTGGCGGCCACGGCGAAGTGCAGCGGAATAGGCGTGTCCGATTCCCCGATATCGATGGTGCCGCCATGATTTTTCAGGATCACGGCAAACTGGTCCTGGAAATAATTGCGGAACAGGTCCGGTGCCGTCACTGTCGTGCGGTAGATGCCCGGGGTATGCAGAAAGCCATAGGGCAGGGTGCTTTCGCTGCGGCTATAGCTGGTCGAGCGGACCTCGATCTGCGGATAACAGGCCCGCACCTGGCCGGCTGGTACGGTTCCATTGGTCAGGGCGGCCAGATGGCCGCGGATGAACCCGGTATTGCGGTGATAGATTTCGGCCAGATAGGCCCACGCCTTCTCGGGATCGGTGAAGGACTGCGTTTCGGCGCGTGGTGGGCTGATCGTGGTCATTGTCTTGCTCTTTCATCTCGCGGGTTCCGGATTGAACCCACGTCGTCGGAATCGCGTTGCCCATCCGGCAACGTCTAGCCTTTCCTGATGACAGCTTCTCGACGCCGCTTCAACTGCGGTACCGTTTTGCGCCTGTTTTCACATCCGAGTGATTGCCACTTTTATCGCCGCAATTGCACACCATCTTCAGTCTCAGTTCACTGGCGTCGCAAACGACCCATGCAACCGGTGAGCCAGGAGTGTCGCGTTGGCCGCTTGTCCCCCAAGCCCTCAACAGTGCGGTAGACCGACATTCCCATGGGCCGTCAGGACAGCAATGTTTTGGCGGCCCTTTTTTCTGCGCTCAATATACCGTGCTCCCTCCCGATTTCATTGGCAAAACCGTAGACGCGCGGGCCTGCATTTTCTATTGCTGCGCGCGACGGTCGGGCGGGCCGGGTTCCTGCCCAGTTCTATTGCCATGGAGATGTCGCGTGACAGCCAGGATCATCGACGGAAAGAGCTTTGCCGAAGGACTGCGCGGCCGTATTGCCGGCCATGTGGAGCGCCTCAAGGCCGATCATGGCATCACTCCCGGTCTCGCCGTGGTCATTGTCGGCTATGATCCCGGTAGCCAGGTCTATGTGGCACAAAAGGCCAAGCAGACCGTCGCCATGGGAATGCACTCGGAAAAATATGAACTGCCCGACACCGCCAGCGAGGCCGAGGTGCTTGCGCTGGTGCAAAAGCTCAATGCCGATCCGGCCATTCACGGCATTCTGGTCCAGCTGCCGGTGCCCGACCACATCGACTCCAAGAAGATCATCGAAACCATCGATCCGGCCAAGGATGTGGATTGCTTCACCCCCGCCAGCGTCGGCAAGCTGGTCATCGGCCTGCCGGGGCCCGTCTCCTGCACGCCGCTGGGCTGCCTGATGCTGCTGCGCGACACGCTCGGCGATCTGACGGGGCTGCACGCCGTGGTCGTGGGCCGCTCCAACCTGGTGGGCAAGCCCATGGCCCAGTTGTTGCTGCGCGATAGCTGCACGGTCACCATGGCCCATTCGCGCACCCGTGACCTGCCGTCCATTGTCCGGCAGGCCGATATTGTCATCGCGGCCGTCGGGCGTCCGGAAATGATCAAGGGCGACTGGATCAAGCCGGGCGCCACCGTCATCGATGTCGGCATCAACCGCATCGACGCACCGGAGCGTGGCGAGGGCAAGACCCGGCTGCTCGGCGATGTCGACTTTGCTTCGGCCAGCCAGGTCGCCGGCGCCATTACGCCTGTGCCGGGCGGGGTGGGGCCCATGACCATCGCCTGCCTGTTGGCCAATACCGTCACCACGGCTTCGCTGATCCATGGCCTGGTGCCACCGGGCGACCTCACCGCATGAGTGCAGCCAGCCACGACCCTGGCGGCAAGGTCAGGCTGGCGCTGATGCCGGGCGTCAAGGGTGATGCCCGGTTCAGCGACGATGGCCGCTATCGCCAGCTCATGCGCCGCTGGACGGGGGATTCCTTCCCCGCGCGCTATGTCTTGTTCGTCGGCATGAACCCCAGCACGGCGGACGCCGAGGTCAATGATCCCACCTGCGCCCGCGAATGGAGCTTCGCCCGGCGCGAGGGCTTTTCGGCCATGGTCAAGGCCAATGTCGGTGACTACCGCGCCACTGACCCCAAAATGCTGCTGGCGCCGGGCGTCGAGGCGGTCTCGGCCGATAACCTCCCCGCTATCCGTCAGGCCGCCGCCGGAGCGGCCTTGATCGTGCTGTGCCACGGCAAGCTCAACAGGGCGCTCGCTCCCGCCGGCAGGGCGCTGGTCGCCGCGCTGCTGGCCGATGGCAGGCAGCTGTGGTGCTTTGGCACCAATGCCGATGGATCACCCAAGCATCCGCTCTACCTGCGCGCCGATACCCCGCTGCAACCCTTCCTGCCCCTGCAGCACCGCTAGAGCCGATAACGGCCGCTGAGCTTGGCCTGGATCTCGGGGACCATCTGCTCGGCTGCGGTACGCCCCAGGGCAATGGCATCGGCTGCCCGGTGGAAATCCATCAGTCCGATATCGACCACGCGCGGTGCCACCAGAATGTGCGGTGGCTCTCCCGCCAGCCGGGAGCGCGTGATATGGTCCTGCATGATGTCGATTGCATTGGTCAGCACATCAAAATAGCCGGGCACTGACGGACCATTGCCGAACCAGTTCAGGGAAGACATCTGCGACTGCACCGAGGCCGGAATTGACCGGATCAGCTCGATCAGGCTTTCCGGCTTGCTCGTCTTGTCGGTCACCGCCGGTTCGCGCTCGACGACCAGCGGCCGGGCCAGCAGGTCGTCGTTCAGATTGACCGCAATGATGAAGTCAGCGTCCATCGCCCGGCACAGTGAAACCGGGATCGGGTTGACCAGGCCGCCGTCGGACAGCCAGCGCCCGTCAATCTTGGTCGGGCTGAACAAGCCCGGCATGCCGATCGAGGCGCGTACCGCAGACGCCAGGGGACCCGATTTCAACCAGATTTCGCGCCCGCTGCTGATATCGGTCGCCACCGCCGCGAAGGGAATTTTGAGGTCTTCTATCAGTTCGGGCAGGCCCAGGCCGCTCAGCCACTTTACAATGTGCATGCCGTCCACCAGCCCGCCGGCCAGCAGGTTGATGTCCACCATCGAAGCAACCGAGCGCCAGTCGGCGCCCACTGCCCAATCGCGCAAGCCGTCAAGCTGGCCACCGGCATGCACCGCCCCAACCAGCGCACCCATCGATGTGCCACAGATGATGTCGGGTACGATGCCGGCTTCGGCCAGCACATCGATCACCCCTATATGCGCCCAGCCACGCGCAGCGCCACTACCCAGCGCCAGGGCAATCCGCGTCTTGGCCATGTCGAACTCCCACAGCAATGCCCATCCGGCACGATACCGGCAAGACTAGGCCGCGTCGGCCAGGTAGAACAAGCGTGCCACCGTATGATCGCGCAGCGCCTGCGCCGGCAATTTACCGGTCAGCGCCGCCACCACAATAGAGGGGTCTGCCACCGCGCTGGCGTCCACCACCACGCGCGTGAAGGCCGGTCGCATGCCGCGCTTGGCCTCTTCGAGCATATCGTAAAGCAGGGCCCGCACATCGGTACGGGTCGCGCAGGCAACGCAATGCTCGCCATCGGCATGCCCATGACCACTATTGGCGGGCAGGCGGAGCAGGGCGGTACCAGCGTCCAGCGCCAGCAGGGCACCGGGCCTGGTCACGACGGTAACGGGAATTGGTTCAATACGGGCCAAAATATCCCTCCTGACCTCCCCTGAAGGGGACGAATTGCGCGGTGCAACTTGCACCATTTGCCACCCCCGGTCAGCTCCTCCCCCTTCAGGGAAAGGTCAGGAGGGGCGACCGAACAGAGCGGCCTGCGGGCTGATTACTCCGCCGCTGCGATCGCTGGACCAGGAATGTAGTTCAGGATCGGGCCCAGCCAGCGCTCGACATCTTCCACCTTCATCCCCTTGCGCTCGGCATAATCGAGCACCTGATCGCGTTCCACCTTGGCCACGCCGAAATAATAGGCCTCGGGATGGGCATAGTAGAACCCCGATACCGACGAGCCGGGCCACATGGCATAGCTCTCTGTCAGGGTGACCCCGGCATTCTTCTCGGCATCGAGCAACCGGAACAGCGTGGTCTTTTCGGTATGATCAGGCTGTGCCGGATAGCCGGGCGCCGGGCGGATGCCGCGATAATTTTCCAGCGACAGCTCTTCGGGCGTCTGGGTTTCATCCGGGGCATAGGCCCAAAACTCCCGGCGCACCCGCGCATGCATCATCTCGGCCAGAGCCTCGGCGAAGCGATCGGCCAGCGCCTTGACCAGAATGGACGAATAATCGTCGTTCTGCTTTTCGAACCGCTCGGCAATGGCCACTTCCTCCAGGCCTGCTGTCACGACAAACGCCCCCAGATAATCCTGCTTGTCCGTGTCGAGCGGCGCCACGAAATCGCTCAGCGCCATATTGGGCTTGCCGTCGCGCTTGCTCAACTGCTGGCGCAGGGTGAACAGGGTTGCCAGCTCTTCGGAACGGCCTTCATCGGTGAACAGGCGAATGTCGTCGCCCACCGCATTGGCGGGCCAGAAGCCGACCACTGCGCGCGGCTTGAACCATTTTTCACCGATGATCTGCTTGAGCATCGCCTGCGCGTCACCAAACAGCTGCCGCGCCGCCTCACCCTGGCGCTCGTCGTCCAGGATGGCCGGGTAGCGTCCCTTGAGCTCCCAGGTCTGGAAGAACGGGGTCCAGTCGATATATTCAGCCAGTGTTGCCAGATCGAAATCCTCGAACACCCTGGTGCCCAGAAAGTTCGGTTTGGGCGGCGTATAGCTGTCCCAGTCCGGCTTGAAGGCATTGGCGCGGGCCGTGGCGAGCGGCAGGCGTTTCTTTTCCTCTTCGGCGCGCAGATGCGCGTTGGCGGCCTTGGCATATTCCGCCTTGATATCGGCGATGAAGCTGACCTTGGTGTCGGCTGACAGCAGATTGCCCACCACACCTACGGCACGGCTGGCATCGTTGACATAGACCGTCTGGCCCTGGCTGTAGCGCGGGTGGATCTTGACCGCCGTGTGGACGCGGCTGGTCGTCGCCCCGCCGATCAGCAGAGGAATGTCGAAACCCTCTCGCTCCATTTCAGCGGCCACATGCACCATCTCGTCCAGCGACGGGGTGATCAGACCCGAAAGGCCGATGATGTCGACCTTCTCGTCCCTGGCCGTCTGCAGGATCTTGGCCGTGGGCACCATGACCCCCAGGTCGATGATCTCGTAATTATTGCAGCTCAGCACCACGCCCACGATGTTCTTGCCGATATCGTGCACGTCGCCCTTGACTGTCGCCATCAGCACCTTGCCGGCGCTCTTGCGCCCGGTGGCATTGCCGTCGGCGTTCTTCTCGGCCTCCATATAGGGCAATAGCAGCGCTACGGCCTGCTTCATGACGCGGGCCGATTTGACCACCTGGGGCAGGAACATCTTGCCCGAGCCGAACAGGTCGCCGACGATGCTCATGCCCGCCATCAGCGGGCCCTCGATGACATGGAGCGGCCGCGCCGCCTTCTGCCGGGCTTCTTCGGTATCGGCGTCGATATACTCGGTAATGCCGTTGACCAGGGCGTGCGCGATGCGGTCCTCGACGGACTTCTCACGCCAGCTCATATCCTTGGCTGCCGCTTCCTTGCCGCCCTTGCCGCGATAGCGTTCGGCAAGATCGAGCAGTCGATCGGTGCCGTCATCACGGCGATTGAGGATCACGTCCTCGCAGGCGTCGCGCAGTTCAGGGTCGATCGACTCGTAGACCGCCAGCTGACCGGCATTGACGATGCCCATGTCCATGCCGTTCTGAATGGCATAGTACAGGAACACCGCGTGCATCGCCTCGCGCACCGGCTCATTGCCGCGGAACGAGAAGCTCAGGTTCGAGATGCCGCCCGAAATATGGACATGGGGCAGGGTGTCGGTGATCTGCTTGGTCGCCTCGATGAAGGCTACGCCATAGTCATTGTGCTCTTCAATGCCGGTCGCCACGGCGAACACATTGGGATCGAACACGATATCCTCGGGTGGAAAGCCGACTTCCTCGGTGAGCAGCTTATAGGCGCGCGTGCAGATCGCGACCTTGCGCTCGAGCGTATCGGCCTGGCCCTGCTCGTCGAATGCCATCACCACGACAGCGGCGCCATAGGCCCGCACCAGTCGCGCCGACTTGAGGAAGGCCTCTTCGCCTTCCTTCATCGAGATCGAGTTGACCAGGGCCTTGCCCTGCACGCATTTCAGGCCCGCCTCGATCACTTCCCATTTGGAAGAGTCGATCATCAGCGGCACCTTGGCGATGTCGGGCTCGGCGGCCAGCAGGTTGAGATAGTCGATCATCACCTGCTTGGAGTCGATCAGGCCTTCATCCATGTTGATGTCGATGATCTGCGCGCCATTGGCTACCTGGTCGCGCGCCACCTCGAGTGCCGCGTGGTAGTCGCCCGCCGTGATCAGTTTGCGGAACCGCGCCGAGCCGGTGACATTGGTACGCTCACCGATGTTCACAAAGGGGATCTCCGGCGTCAGCGTGAACGCTTCGAGCCCTGCCAGCCGCAGCTTGGGCTCGATCTCGGGCACGGTGCGCGGCGCATATTTGCTCACTGTCTGCGCGATGGCGCGAATATGGTCCGGCGTCGAACCGCAGCAGCCGCCCACGATATTGAGCAGTCCTTCGCTGGCGAACTGTTCCAGCTGGCTCGCCATCAGTTCGGGCGTCTCGTCATAGCCGCCGAATTCATTAGGCAGGCCTGCATTGGGATAGGCGCAGATAAACGTGTCCGCGACCGCAGACAGCTCGGCGATGTGCTCGCGCATCAGGTCGGCGCCCAACGCGCAGTTCAGCCCGATGGTGAAGGGATTGCCATGGCGCAGCGAATACCAGAACGCCGTTGGCGTCTGGCCCGACAGCGTGCGACCGGACAGATCGGTAATCGTGCCCGAAATCATGATCGGCACATCGATGCCGCGCTCTTCAAACAGTCGCTGCGCGGCGAAGATGCCGGCCTTGGTGTTGAGCGTATCGGTGATGGTTTCAAACAGCAGCAGATCGGCGCCGGCATCGACCAGTCCACGAATGGCCTCGCCATAGGCGGTGACCAGTTCGTCAAAGGTGATAGCGCGATGACCGGGACTATTCACGTCGGTCGACATCGATGACGTCTTGTTGGTCGGCCCCAGCGCGCCGGCGACAAAGCGGCGCCGGCCATCCTCGGCCTCGGCCCTCAGGGCAGCCCGACGGGCGACCACGACGCCCTGGAAGTTGATGTCGTAAACCGCGTCTTCGCAGCCATAGTCGGCCTGCGCCACCGAGGTTGCCGAGAAAGTATTGGTCTCGGCGATGTCAGCGCCGGCCATATAGTATTCGAAGTGAATGTCCTCGACAGCCTTGGGCTCGGTGATCACCAGCAGGTCGTTATTGCCCTGCAGTGGCAGCGTCCAGTCCTTGAACCGCTCGCCCCGGAAGTTTTCCTCGGTGAACTTCCGCCGCTGCAGCATCGTACCCATGGCACCATCCAGAATCAGGATGCGCTCCCGCGCGGCTTGCGCCAGCGCGGTGCGGACTTCGTTCCAGTCGGGAATAGGGTGCTGCTGCTCGGAAAGGCTCATCGCCGTTCACCTCGGTTCATGCGGTAGTCGAAACTGACATAAAGATATCTTTATATCACTGAAAGCGCAAGGTTGTCAGCCGATGCGCGGCGCCGGATCGAACCCGGCTTATTTGATCCAAATGCGATCGACAACGCTAACGCGCCGTTCGCCTTAACTTCCCCTAAACCAGAAATCTGTTCTGAGGGCGCACCAGCCGGGCAAGCGCGTTATAATCGGCATTGGCAACAAAGTTAGCATAAGAGTTTATGAGTACAGTGACCACACCTTGGCGCCACACCGTTCGCCTCGTCGCCCTGGCTGCCCTGCTTGCCCCTGTCATTGCCGCCTGCGGCATGGGGGACCTGGGTGCCACCGTCAAGCGCGGGGCCTTCACCTCCAAGGAATACGGCGTTGCCTCATCGCCACGTGTCACCAGCAACCCCAATCCCCCCAAGGGTGGCGGCCGGTATCAGGTCGGCAAGCCCTACACCGTGCGGGGCAAAGTCTATGTGCCGCAGGAAGATCCCAACTATGTCGCCAGTGGCGATGCCTCCTGGTACGGCTCCGATTTCCATGGCCGCCGGACGGCAAACGGCGAGATTTTCTCTGCCAATGCCATTACAGGCGCACATCCGACCTTGCCCTTGCCTAGCTATGTGCGCGTAACCAATCAGGAAAATGGTCGTTCGGTCATTGTCAGGGTCAATGATCGCGGTCCCTATCTGCCCGGCCGCATCATGGATCTGTCCCATCGCGCGGCCGAAATGCTGGGCTATGTGAACAGCGGCCATACGCAGATCAAGGCTGAATATGTTGGGCCGGCGCCACTCGAAGGCGACGATACCCGCATGCTGCTGTCCAGCTACTCCGGGCCGGCCGATTTCGGCGGCAAGGGCAATACGCGTTACGCCTCGGCCGACACCACCAATAGTCTGGCCGATATGGCCGGCAATCTGATCGGCGGCCTGTTCTCCTACGCCGACACCACGCCGCAGGAGCAGGATCTGGCCATCGGTTCGGCCCACGCCGCAGTGACCGCCATGGCGACCCGCTCGACGGCGCTGCAGGACTGGGCCAAATCGGTCGACGTCGACTCGCGCGAGATCAAGCTCGGCCTGGGCGTGTTCTCCGACCAGAACAACGCCATTACCCTCTCGGAGCAGTTTGCCGTGCTGGGCGCCGTCGATGAGGATGCGGTCACCGTCAATGGCAGGGCCGCCACGCGGCTGACCCTGACCCATCTCAAACCCGGCGTCTCTAAAGTCGATGCCCTCGATCTGGCCCGGCAACTTGGCCTGAACGACATAATTCTCTATTAGTTCTGTTTGTCGGCATCAGTGTCGACCCTTTTGGGGGGAAGATGCGCGTAGAACGGCTGGGATATATTCTGATCTGCCTGCTGGCGCTGATGGCGCCGGCCTGGGCGCAGGCCACCTTCGACACCAAGGCCAGGTTCGCCATCCTGATGGATCAGGAGACCGGCACGGTCATCTTCCAGAAGGACGCCGACCTTCCCATGGAACCGGCCAGCATGGCCAAGCTGATGACCATCGCCGTGGTGTTTCGTGAAATCCGCGACGGCCGGGTCGACCTGAACGACGAGTTCTTCGTGTCGGAACACGCCTGGCGCACCGGCGGGGCCTCCTCTGGTGGCTCGACCATGTTTGCCGAGCTCAATTCCAAGATTTCCGTAGAGAACCTGATTCGCTCGGTGATCATCCAGTCGGGCAACGACGCGGCCATCATTCTGGCCGAAGGCATTGCCGGCTCTGAAGCCAGCTTTGCGGCGATGATGAACGAAGTGGCCGAGGACATTGGCCTGACCGGCTCGCACTTCACCAATCCCACGGGCCTGCCCGATCCGCAGATGCACGTTACCGCGCGTGACCTCGCCGATCTGGCGCGCTACCTGATCCGTGAATTTCCGCAATATTACCACTTCTTCTCCGAGCCGGAGATGGAGTGGAACGGGATCAAGCAGCCCAACCGCAACTCGCTGATCGAAATGGGCATCGGCGTCGACGGCCTCAAGACCGGTCACACCGAGGCGGCCGGTTATGGATCGGTGATTTCCACCGAGGAGGGCGGGCGCCGCCTTATCGCCGTGGTGCATGGCCTGACCTCGATGTCAGAACGCGCCGAAGAGGGCCGCAAGCTGATCACCTGGGGCGCCAGGGCCTTTGAGCGCGTCGCGGCCTATGGCGACGGGGCCATAGTCGGCTATGCCGATGTCTATGGTGGCGAAACCGGCAGTGTCGGCCTCATCGGTAACGGCGAGATTGCCCTTTACCTGCCGCGCGGTTCACGCAAGTGCCTGAGCGCCGAAGTGCGCTATACCGGCCCACTCATGCCGCCGGTCAATGCGGGCGACCAGGTCGCCGAACTGCGCGTCTTCTGCGATGATCGGCTGGTGCAGGTTGCCCCGCTTTACGCGGCCCAAAGCGTCAAGGAAGGCGGCATTACGCGCAAGGCCGCCGACGCGCTGCGACAACTGGCGCTTGGCTGGCTCTGAGACTCGGATACAACGCTCATCATGCTCGAAGCGACCAAAGCCACCCGTGCCCGGTTCATTACCTTTGAAGGTGGTGAAGGCGTCGGCAAATCGACCCAGGTCAAGCGGCTGCTGCAAAACCTGCAGCAGCACGCCGTCGAGGCCGTGCGCACCCGCGAGCCGGGCGGCACGCCAAAGGCCGAAGCGATCCGTTCTTTCATTCTGCAGGGCCGCTCGGAAAGCTGGGGGGCAGGGGCCGAGGCGGTACTGTTTGCCGCGGCGCGTCTGGATCACGTTACCAAGCTTATCGCCCCCAATCTGCGCCAGGGCACCTGGGTCCTGTCCGATCGATTCCACGATTCGACCCGCGCCTATCAGGGGCTGACCGGCGGCGTGGATGACAAGCTGATCGATGCCCTCGAAACCCTGGCGCTCGATGGCCATGCGCCCGACCTGACCATCATTCTGGACATGGACCCGGTGGCGGCCTTCAAGCGGGTCGCCGATCGCGCCATCGAAGACGGTTTGGCGCTCACTGGTGATCGCTTCGAAAAGGAAGAGCTCGACTGGCACATCCGCTTGCGCGACGGCTTTCTGGCAATCGCCAGGCGGGAACCGGATCGCTGCGTCGTCATCTCGGCCGCCCAGAGTGAAGACGCGCTCGAAGCGGCCATCTGGGACGTCGTCAGCCGTCGTTTCCCCGAACTGCTCAATGGGTCTCAGGCGTGACAGACCCCAATGCACTCGAAGGTGCGGTGCCGCCCGAGCGCCGGCAGCGGGCGCGCGGACACCAGGCCGCACGGACTGCCATTGCGCGCCAGATCGCCGACCACCGGTTGCCGGGCGCCATCTTGCTGCATGGCCCGATGGGCATCGGCAAGGCCACCTTTGCCTTTGAAATGGCCGCCGCCATTCTGACCGCCACCGGCGATGAAGCTGCCCACCGTGTCGAGGAGCAGGTTGCCGCGCTCTCGCATCCCAATATTTCCCTGCTGCGCCGGCGTCCCAAGGACGCAAAGAGCTATTATACGGTCATCCGCGTCGAGGACGTCCGCCAACTGCGCGACGGGCTGCACCACACCCGCGGGCGGGCAGGGCACCGCGTCGCGATTATCGACAGCATCGATGACTGCAATCCCTCTGCGGCCAACGCCCTGCTCAAGACGCTCGAAGAACCGCCGGCAGACACCACGTTCCTGCTGATTTCGCACCGGCCCGGCCAATTGCTGCCCACTATCAAGTCGCGCTGCCACAACCTGGCGCTGCGACCCATTGCGGACGAAGACGTCCGTGCCGTCCTGAGCGAGCACGATCCCGGCCTGGCATCCGACGCGGTCGGGCGGGCCATTGCCCTGGCAGGCGGTCGCCCGCGTCGCGCCATTGAAACGCTGGCGCTCGATGAGGGTTCCGCCCTGGGTGCGCTGCAATCCTGGCTGGTCAACCCTACTGAACATGCCGCCAGCGTCTCGCTCAAACTGGCCGAAGTGCTTGGCGCCGACAGCCAGAGCCCGGAACTGTCATTCGCGCGCGAAATGCTTGACGACTGGATTGCCGACGAGGCCCGCAAGGCTGCGATGCAGCCGGGCGCGCGGATGCGCCTTGCCTCCGCCAACGAGCTATGGGACAAGGCGCACAGCCTTTTTGCCGATGCTGACGCTATCAATCTGGATATGAAACAGACCCTCATCGCCATCTTTGATGCGATCAGGAAACACGTATCCATGACCATCCCCGTTTCTGCCGAGACCCTATGACCGACAAGCCCTTCTACGTCACGACCGCGATTTCCTATCCCAATGGCGTGCCCCATATAGGTCATGCCTATGAGGTGATTGCCACGGACGCGATTGCCCGCTTCAAGCGCCTTGAAGGGCGCGAGGTCTATTTTCTGACCGGCACCGACGAGCACGGCATCAAGATGGTGCAGACCGCTGCGGCGCAGGGCGTTACCCCGCGCGAGCTCGCTGATCGCAACGCCGCCGAGTTCAAAAAGCTCGCCGAAGCGCTCAACATCTCCAATGATGACTTCATCCGCACCACCGAACAACGCCACCACGACTCTGCCCAGGCGATCTGGAAGAAGATGGCCGCCACCCAGAATGGCGACATTTTTCAGTCGACCTACAAGGGCTGGTATTCGGTGCGTGACGAAGCCTATTTCGATGAGGACGAACTCACCGAGAAGAACGGCAAGCGCTTTGCCCCATCCGGCGCCGAGGTCGAATGGGTGGAAGAGCCCACCTATTTCTTCCGCCTCTCGGCCTATCAGGACAAGCTGCTGGCGCTCTACGAGTCCAATCCCGATTTCATCGCCCCCAGGGAGCGCCGCAATGAGGTCATCTCCTTCGTCAAGGGTGGCCTGAAGGATCTCTCGATCTCACGCACCACCTTCGACTGGGGCATTCCGGTGCCGGACGCACCGGGCCATGTGATGTATGTCTGGGTCGATGCGCTGACCAATTATATCAGCGGCCTGGGCTTTCCCGACGAAGCGGCCGAGCTGTTCACCAAATTCTGGCCCGCCGATCTGCACGTTATCGGCAAGGACATTATCCGCTTCCATACCGTCTATTGGCCCGCCTTCCTGATGAGCGCCGGTATCGAAGTGCCCCATCGCGTCTTCGCGCACGGCTTCCTCACCGTCGACGGTCAGAAGATGAGCAAGTCGCTGGGCAATGTCATCGACCCGTTCGCGCTGATCGAGGAGTTTGGCGCCGATGCGCTGCGCTACTTTTTGCTGCGCGAAGTCTCGTTCGGCAATGATGGCGACTATAGCCGCGAGAAGATCACCAACCGCGTCAACGCTGACCTGGCCAACAATCTGGGCAATCTGGCGCAGCGCTCTCTCTCGATGATCAACAAGAACTGCGATGGCAAGGTGCCCACCCTGGGCGAGCTGACCGCCCCCGAGCTCGAGCTGATCAGGGAAGTTGATGAAGCTCTCCTTGCCGCCAGCAAGGCGATGGACGAGCAGCTCATCCACGAGGCCAGTGGCGCCATCATCGCGGCGCTGAGCTCGGCCAATAATTACTTTGCCGGGCAGGAGCCCTGGGCGCTCAAGAAGACCGATCCGGCGCGGATGGCAACCGTCCTCTATGTCACGGCCGACACCGTGCGGCGCCTGACCATTCCCATGCTGGCTTTTGTCCCTGCATCGGCAAGCCGCTTGCTCGACCAGCTGGCAGTGCCCGAAGCTGAACGCCTGCTGGCTCATGCCGGCGTGCCCAACAGGCTGGTGGCCGGAACGGACTTGCCGGTGCCGCAGGGGGTCTTCGCCCGTATCGAGCGCAAGGCGGTATAGCCATGCTGATCGATAGCCACTGCCATCTCGACTTCGAGGCCCTGGCCAATGACATTGAGGGCGTGATGGCCCGCGCCGCCGCTGCCGGGGTGACCGGCATGGTGACGATATCCACACATGTGGAGAAGTTTTCCACATACGCCGCCCTTGCGGAACGTTTCGAGAACGTCTGGTGCTCGGTTGGAACCCATCCCCACCACGCCGACGAGGAACTTCATATCACGACGGATGATCTTGTCCGGCTAAGTGCCCATCCGCGCTGCGTTGCCATCGGCGAGGCTGGTCTGGACTACTTCTACGACAACGCCCCGCGCGAGGCTCAGGCCACCGGACTTCGTCGCCACATCGCCGCCGCTCGGATCACCGGTCTTCCACTGGTTATCCACAGCCGCAAATGCGACGACGACATGGCAGCGATCCTGACCGAAGAGGCCGGGCAGGGGGCATTTCCCTTCCTGCTGCACTGTTTCACCGCCACCCCAGATCTGGCCCGCACCGCGCTCGATCTTGGCGGCTACATCTCTTTTTCGGGCATCATCACCTTCAAGAACGCCGAAGAAATCCGCGAGGTCGCCAGGTTCGTGCCCGCCGATCGCTATCTGGTTGAAACCGATGCGCCCTATCTTGCGCCCATCCCGCACCGCGGCCAATCCAACGAACCCAGCTTCGTGCGCCACACGGCCGAAAAAGTCGCCGAGGTGCGCGGCATCACTCTCGAGCAGCTTGGCAGCGAGACCACGGCCAATTTTGCCCGCCTGCTTGCCAAAACCGGGCTGGCCTGATCCATGCCGGACGCTCAGCGGATCATCGCCACCATTCTGGGCTGTGGCTCATCGGGCGGCGTCCCGCGCGTCGGCAATGTCTGGGGCGCCTGCGACCCCGAGGAGCCGCGCAATCGCCGCCGCCGCTGCGCCTTGCTGATCGAAGGCTGGTCCGATGGGATCGAGGCCCCAACCCGTATTCTGATCGACACCGGCTGTGACCTGCGCGAGCAATTGCTCGACGCCAATGTCGAACGTCTGGACGCGGTGCTCTACACCCACGAGCACGCTGACCACACTCATGGCATTGACGATCTGCGCGTGTTGGCTTTGCACAATCGCAAGCGCGTCGACGTGTATTTTTCGGCGGAGACCGGCGCCCGGCTGGTCGAAGCCTTCGGCTACTGCTTCAAGACAGCGCCGGGCAGCGACTACCCCCCCATTCTCGATCCGCACGAGATTGCGCCCGGCGAGGTGCTCGCCATTGATGGCCCGGGAGGGCGGATCAGCGTGACCGTGTTCGAGCAGCACCATGGCAATATAAGCTCGCTCGGCTTCCGCATTGCCAACCTGGCCTATTGCTGCGACCTGTCAGGCTTTCCCCAGCAGTCCTATCCCGCCATTTCCGGGCTCGACCTGTGGATCATCGATGCACTGCGGCCAACGCCGCATCCCAGCCACCTCAGCCTGCCTGAAACCCTGCAGTGGATCGACCGCTTTGCGCCGCGCCAGGCCGTGCTGACCGATCTGCATATCGATCTGGACTACGCCCAGCTCGAAGCCGAAACGCCGCCACATGTGACGCCGGCATTTGACGGCATGCAGATTGATGTCCTCGGCGGCACGATCCTGAACAGGTAGGGCTCCCTTCCTCTCCAACAGGAGAGGAAGATCCCGCTGCTTGGCGTCTACCGGAATGCCGGGATCACGTGGCGGCCATAGCCGGCAATGATCTCTTCTTCGTCGCCGCTGTCGAGATAGATGTTGAACTGGGTGATGCCGGCAGCCTTGAGCGCGTGCATCTTGGCGATGTGCTCGTCCGGTTCGCCCAGCACGCAGAAATTCTCCACCACATCGGGCGTGATGAAGTCGAGGAACGGGTTATCTGCCTGGCCGTGCTTGGAGTAATCGTAACCGCGGCGTTTCTCGATATAGCTGGTCAGGCTGGCCGGCACCTTGTCGCTGTCGGCGCCATATTTTTCAACAATATCAGCCACATGATTGCCCACCATGGCGGGGAACCACTTGGTGGCTTCAATGGCTCGGGCCTTGTCGCCGAAATAGGCAGGCGCTGCCGCCATCGAGCGGTATTTGCTCATGTCGCGCCCGGCGGCCTTGCCGGCCTCAAGGCACTGATCGGTGAACCACTTGCATAGCCCCGGATCAGCCAGCTGCAGCACAACTCCATCGGCGCTCTGCCCCGCGGTCTTGAGCGCCAGGGGACCATAGGCGGCGATCCAGCTGGGCATGTCATGGCCGACTGCCCAAGGGAACTTCACCGGCTCGTCGATCTCGCCATAGGTGACTTCCTCGCCGCGCACCATGGCGCGGGTCTTTTCGATGAATTCGGCAACGCGGGCCAGGGTCGCCGGCTTCTTGCCCATTACGCGCCGCGAACTGTCGCCGCGACCGACGGCTAGATCGAACCGGCCGCCGCTCTGCTTGGAAAGCGAGCCGAACAACGAGGCAGCCACCGACCAGTCGCGCACATCAGGGTTGGTCACCAGCGGCCCGAACCGCATCTTGCTGGTGTGCTCCATGCACATGGCAATGGCGGCATAGCAATCACGCCAGAGAATGTGTGAATCGTAGAACCAGCAATAGCTGAAGCCGGCATACTCAGCCGCCCGGACCAGATAGCGCGCCCGTTCGGGTTCGATGAAACCCTTGAAGGTGATGCCGAATTCCATAGAACCCTCCGCCTGTCATTCGGTCAGAAATTTGACCAGCCGATCAAATTTTTGGTCGCGCCTCGAAGCAATGTCAATTGTCTTTCAGCACATGGCCTCATTCTGTGGGCGTCTCATAGGCAATCATTGGACGGCCGGAACCGGGGTGCCGCAACACACTGGCCGCCACGCCATACACGTCGCGCAACAGGGCAGGGGTCAACACAGCCTCCGGCGTCCCCTGGGCGATCAACTTGCCATGGTGCAGCACCACCATGTCGTCGCAGAAACTGGCAGCCAGGTTGAGATCATGCAGCGCCAGCAACACGGTTGCGCCCGCTCGGGCGCGCTGCCGCAACAGACTGAGAATAGCGAGCTGCGCATGCACATCCAGATGGTTGGTCGGCTCATCGAGCACCAGCAGCCGAGGGGCCTGTGCCAGGGCTCGCGCCACCTGCAGCCGCTGCTGCTCGCCGCCCGAGAGCGTGTGGTAATGACGATCACTGAAGCCGGCCATGCCGACGGCGGCCAATGCCGTGTCGACCGCCAGATCGTCGGTCGACGAGGGTGTCGATTGCCACACCGACTGAAACGGAATGCGCCCAAGCGACACCACTTCGCGCGCCGTGAGCTGCACCTCGGCGGCGCCGCTCTGTTCGACAAAGGCGCTCAATCGCGCCCGCAGGCGCCGGTTCATGCCTGGCAGGTCCACCCCGTCAAAACGGATGGTCCCGGACGCCAGCGGCACAAGGTTTAGGGCCGCGCGCATCAGCGTGGATTTGCCGGCGCCATTGGGTCCGATCAGCCCCGTCAGGCGCCCGGAACCGGCCTGGCAGGTGACGCCATCGAGCAGCACGGAGCCCCCGGCCCGAACACTGACGGCGTCGAACTGCAGCCCGCCGCTCATGTCACCCGCCGGTAGCGCAGGAGCACCAGCAGGAAGATCGGGGCGCCCAGCAGCGCCGTGATGATGCCCACCGGCAGCTCGCGCGGCGCAAACAGGCTCCGCGCCGCCGTATCGGTCCAGATCATGAAACTGGCGCCTAGCAGCATGGCGATAGGCAGTAGCAGCCGGTGACGCGATCCGGTGACCAGTCGCACGACATGGGGAATGATCAGGCCCACAAAACCGATCGCCCCGCCAACCGCCACCAGGGCGCCCGTTAGCAGCGCCGTCGCGGCCAGCAGGACCCAGCGCAGCCGGGCGACGTCGATCCCCAGTGTCGCCGCCGCACTGTCCCCGAAGGCAAAGGCATCCAGCGCGCGCCCAGCCAGCAGCGTCGGCAATCCCAGCAGCAGCACCGCAGCGATGACGACACCGGCATCGGCCCAGGTGGCGCCGCTCAGCGATCCCATCAGCCAGCTCAGGATCTCGCGATAGGAATCGCCCGTCGCTGTCCAGAAGATCAGAAACGAGGTCGCCGCCGCGGCGAGTGACGACACGGCGATGCCCGCCAGAATGGCGCGGGATGGCGTTGCCCCACCCAGCAGGCCGGTCATCGCCAGGGTCAGCGCCATCGCCAGTCCGGCGCCCAGGAATGCCCCGACTGGCATCAGCAGCGCCGCACCTGCGAGCAGGAACAACACGGCACCGAACGATGCGCCCGCCGAAAGGCCCAGCAGGTATGGATCAGCCAGCGGATTGCGCGTCAGTGCCTGCATGATGGCGCCGCACAGCGCCAGCCCGGCACCGATACCCGCCGCCACGAGCACCCGCGGCAGACGCAATTCCCAGATGATGGCGTCGCGCAGCCGGGTGACCGGGTTCGCTACCGGCAGGCCAAGATGGTGGGCAATGGTTTGCCACACTTCGCCGGGCGCAATATCGGCTGGCCCGACCGTTACCGCCAGCACCACGCTGGCCAGCAGCAGCACCCACAGGCCAGCGGCAAGCGCGATCTGTGAGCGGCCAGACGGCATCATTTGTCGAAGGACAGTGTCGCCAACTGCGCCGCCATGTCAGCCGTGGCGCCAACATTGCGCACGCCAGCTTCGGAAGCTGGAAACGGCACAATCAGATAACGCTCATGCACCACCGCATCGAGCCGGCTGGTTATGGGGTTCTCGGCCAGCAGCTTTTTCTTCTGCGCTGCCGAGTTCCAGGCGGCATCGACCAACACGATCACGTCCGGATTGGCGTCGACAATGGCTTCCCAGCTGGCAGAGATCCAGCCGTCATCGACGTCGCCCATTATATTGTCCAGCCCCAGCGCCTGCATCATCATGGCTGGCGCATTGCTGCCGGCGCCCACATAGGGCGCCTTGGTGCCGGACGAGTACCACACGGCCGTCAGCTTGCGACCATCGGGCACGATGGACGCCAGCTCGGCCTTCTGTTGGGCAATCAGCTCATCGGCGGCCGCCGAGACATCAAAGATTGTCCCCATCTCCGCGATATCGGCAAACAAGCCGTCAAAGCTCAGTTTTGCCGGCTTGATCGATCGACACGCTGCCGGCGACACATAGCTGGCCACGCCCAGTTCGGCGAGGCTGGCACGCTCGCCTGCGCCATCGGCGGCAAAATTGCTCTCCCAGCCGCCATAGACGAAGTCAGGCTCCGCCTCGAGCACCACTTCCTGGGACGGCAATTTTTCAGCAAGCACCGGCAGGTCCGCGCCCGCCGCCGCCCATGGCGCCGGCACCGGCCCATCCTGGAAGCCAACGCCCACGATTTTGTCGGCCAACCCGAGCGCCAGCAGCAGCTCGGTAGCGGTCGACTTGATGGTCACGACACGCGCTGGGGGCGCCGCGAACGTCACGTTGACGCCGCAATTGCTGAGGGTGAGCGGGTAGGGTGTCCCGGCCCAGGCTGGCGCCGCCCACAGCGCCGCAACAGCAAGGCCGAAAAGGTAACGGGAGGCATACATGGATCAATCCTGCTTTTGCTTGACGCGTTGTGGTGCAGACCTCGATTGGCCACCATCGCCCAATTCGGCAAGGGCAGCGTCATAACCCAGCCGGTAGGCTTCGGCCGAGCCAAAACGGAACATGTCGTCCTCGACCGACCGCACCAGGGTTCGCGCGCCGGGCGCTGCCACATCGGTTACCAGGCGGCCCAGGCCACGCACCACGGCCACCGGAATGCCGCTGACCTTGCCCTTGACCAGATCGGCTGCACCCGCCAGTTCGTCGGCCAGCACGGTAATGGTCACCTGCAGCGGTCTGCCATTGGCGTCGACCCCGCCGCGCATGTCGTCTGTCACGGTGACGCCCGCCGCGCCGATGGCCACATCCGTCTGCCCGACGCGCCAGGGGCGCCCCAGCGTATCAGTGATGATAATACCCAGGCGCACACCCAGCCGTTCGCGCAAGCCGGCGCACAGCGCTCGGGCCGAGGCATCCGGATCTTCAGGCAACCGCAGTGCCACGCCATCGGGCACGTTGGAGGTATCGATGCCCGCCGCCGCCATGATCAGCCCATGCCGGGTCTCGACGATCTGCGTCACGCCGCCCGGATGCGCGCGTTCGGCCACCACGCGCACCGTTTCGAGCGCAATCATCTTCTCCCGCTCGGCGGCCGGAAATTGCTGGCCTTCGGCCTTGGAGACGATCTTGCTGGTGACGACCAGGATGTCGCCGTCCACCAGTCCCGCTTCGGGATCGTCCATGGCCTGTATCGTCACGGCATCGGCGATCATCGCCACCAGATCATCGCCGGCGACGATTTCGGGCAGTCCGGGCACACCCCACACACTAAAACGCGGCACATGCATCGTTCTTGACGTCCATTGCTAAGGGGAGGGGGCTACTGCCCGGCCGGCGTCAGCGCCCGCAACCGCGGCAGGATCTGTTTGGCATAAAGGTCGATAAACCGGCTCTGGTCATCACCCGGCGCATGGAACACCAGATGATCGAAACCGTAGTCCATATAGGTCTTGATCGCCTCTACATGTTCATCCGGATCGCTCGACACGATCCAGCGCTTGGCGATCCGCTCGATCGGCAACTGCGCGGCCAGCCGCTCCATCTCGGCTGGATCTTCCACCGAATGTTTTTCATCGGCACTCAGCGACAGCGCCGCCCAGCCGCGGGTATTGTTGAGCGCGGCATCCGGGTCGGTATCGAACGACACCTTGACCTCGATCATGCGCTCGAACGGCTTGTCAGCCAACGGGGATTCCGCGCGGCCCAGCGCCACATTGGGCAGCAGCTGGTCGACATAAAGCTCGGCGCCTTTCCCCGAGGTGCAGATGAAGCCATCACCGGCACGGCCGGCATATTTGGCATTGAGCGGACCGCCGGCAGCCAGATAGATCGGCACCATCTCATCGGGCTTGTCATAGATTGTGGCGTTCTGCGTCTTGTAGAATTCGCCGTCAAAACTGACGCGATCCTCGCTCCATAGCTGGCGGATCAGCGCCACGGCTTCGCGCAGCCGCGCCGAACGTTCCTTGAGCTCGGGCCATACCATGCCGGTGGACGGCACTTCGTTCAGCGACTCGCCGGTGCCGACGCCCAGGATGACGCGACCGGGAAACATCGCTCCCAGCGTGCCGAACGCATGCGCTACCACCGAGGGGTGCAACCGGAATGTCGGTGTCAGTACCGAAGTGCCGAGCACAATCCGCTCGGTTCTGGCGAGCACCGCTGCCATCCAGGCTGGCGCAAACGGCGCATGGCCGTCGGTGTGCTTCCAGGGCTGAAAATGATCGCTGACAAACACCGAGTCGAATCCAGCCTGTTCCGCCTCGACGGCGAATCTGAGCAAGGTGTTGGGTGCAAACTGTTCTGCAGATGCCTTGTAGCCAAAGCGCATATCGTCCTCCATGGTCCGCAACAGCGCTGCTTGTCCCGGCGAGTTTTGACCAAACGGTCAAATCTGTCCATCGGATTCGTGCACTTCACCATCTGAGAGCCAGATGCATCGCCAAAACCCCGCATTTCCTGCAGTTCAATACATCTGTCAGTTCCATAATATATATTATGCGAATGACGGATTGAGCAGTGTGGCGGCCATCCGTCGCTATGGTCTGTTCCCCACTGCCAGCGTCAACCTGCCTTGGCGTCCTTCCTCTGGCAAGACGTCGTCGAGGCGCAGTTGCTGGCCCATCCATGCCAACCACCACGCGCAATGGTCAATCGGCAACATTGCGCTTGCCGGAGAGACTGCCGCCGTGATCTGCCATAGCGGTCTGTTCGATCAGTCTGATGCTGCTTGCCATGCTCAAGGTCAGTTGGGCATCGAACGGTTCGCCGCGACGTCGCCGCGCCGATTTGACGAGGCCGTTGCTCGTGTGCGTCAACACATGCAGAATTGAGAACCATGTTTCGTTTCCTTCACAGTTCCGATCTGCATATCGGCAAGCGCTTCGGCAATTTCCCCGAAGACCTGCGCGGCCGGCTCCGCGAAGCGCGCCATGGCGCCCTCGCCCGCCTCGCGTCGCAAGCCCGCAGCAACGGCGCGACGGCCATTCTGCTGGCGGGCGATACCTTCGACACCGAAACGCCCACGCCGCAAATGCTGCATCACGCGCTGCAGGAGATGCGCCAGTCCGCCGACCTCACCTGGGTCATCCTGCCGGGCAATCATGATTCGCTGCTCGCCGATGAACTCTGGGGCCGCGCCCGCGAAATCCTGCCGCCCAACGTCATTCTGGCACTCGAACCGCGGCCTGTCACACTGGCCGCCAACGTCGTCCTCCTGCCCGCGCCCTGCACCACCCGCCGCCCCGGTCGCGACCTCACCGAGTGGATGAGCGCTTCGGCAACGCCGGAGGGCAGTTTGCGCCTGGGGCTGGCACATGGACCCGTGCTCGATTTCTCCGAGGACGGCGCCAAGGGCGACGTCATTGCCCCCAACCGCGCCAGCCTGTCTGGCCTGGATTACCTCGCCCTGGGCGACTGGCACGGTCATGTGAGCGTCAACGAACGCACCCGGTATAGCGGCGCGCCAGAACCGGATCGTTTCAAGCACGACAAGCCGGGCGCCGCATTGCTGGTCGCCATCGCCGGTCCCGGTGCGCTGCCCGAAGTGACCGCTGTTCCCACAGCGCTTTTTGCCTGGCAGACCAGGCCGCTCGAGCTGCTGGCCGGCGACGATGGTATCACTGGGCTCGAGACCCTGCTGCCCGCGCCGGATGCCCGGCGGCAGACGCTCCTGCGTCTCAACCTCTCCGGTCACGCCGGTATCGCCATTCGCACCGCGCTGGCCGCCAGAACCGAGGCCCTGGCGCCCGAATTTGCCCATTTCGAGGTCCAGGACCGCGACCTGCTGACCGAATGCGAGGCCACCGATCTCGACAGCATTGACCACGCCGGCGCTCTGCGACTGGCCGCCGAAGCCCTGCTGGCCGAAAGCGATGACATGGCGCTCTCGGCCGATGACCGCGCCATCGCCCAGGCCGCGCTCATGCGCCTTTTCACCTATTGCGATAAGATCGACGCATGAAACTGCGCGCCCTCCGCCTGTACAATGTGAAGCGCTTTGCCGGTCGTGGTGTTGCCATCGAAAATATCGGCGACGGCGTCAATGTGCTGACCGCCGCCAACGAATTCGGCAAGTCGACCTCGTTTGAGGCCCTGCACGCCCTGTTCTTCCAGCCCCATTCGGGCACACCCAACAGCGTCAAGCTGCTCCGCCCCTATGCCGGTGGCAATCCGCTGGTGGAAGCCGATATTGAAACGGCGGACGGGCGTTTCCGCCTCACCAAGCAGTTTTATGGCGGGCGCTCCGCGCGCGTCACCGAATTGGGCAACAACCGCCTGATTGCCCAGGCCGACGAGGCCGAGGCCTTCATCGCCGATCTGACCAAGGGCGGCGCCGGTGGGCCCGCCGGCCTGCTCTGGGTGCGCCAGGGGCTGACCGGCATCGAGAAGCGTACCGCATCGGAGGAGGAAGGCGACCGCCGGGTGCGCGAAACGCTGCTGTCATCCGTGCAGGGCGAGGTCGAGGCCCTTACCGGTGGCCGCCGCATGGCAGAGATCCTCGCCGCCTGCGACGAGGCCCTTGGCCGTCTGGTAACGCCCACGTTACGTCCCAGGACCGGCGGCCCTTACGCCCAGGCCCTTGATGAGCGCGACCGGCTGGACGCTCTCGAAAAGCAACTGGCCGCCGACGTCACCACGCTGCGTGACGC
>TARA_R110002124_G_scaffold76753_7_pt1 | contig 29015 bp, 28 predicted proteins | sample TARA_R110002124 | Tara Oceans TARA_R110002124 (sample SAMEA4397445) | marine metagenome | biome: Polar Biome; feature: [SRF] surface water layer (ENVO:00010504); material: water (ENVO:00002006), including particulate matter (ENVO:01000060) such as... | depth 5 m
TTGAATCGCCGGCGATGCTGGAATCTTTCATAAGACCAATGGTAAGCAGGGCGAACAGGCAGGCAGCGACGGAAATCATCATGTGTGTGCGCAGACCCGCGGCCTTGTTGTGTTGCTCCCGCTCCCAACCGAGTGCCGCCCCGAACATGAGGGCAAAGACCAGTCGCAAGATCATCGCGGCCCAGGTCAGACCCGGAACCGGATCGCGGAAATGCTGTTGCAACAGGATGTTAAGCTCTTCGGTCATTCAATCGCGCTCCTGGCTGACAACGCCCCAAGAGTTACTCGGTTTCACGCAGCTTGCAAATTCCGGCCCCGACTGCGGAGCCTCCGGTTGTGAGTGAATGGATCATTTCCATCGAAGGCACGGAGACCGGGCACACTGTTGCCCTTTGCCTGGCCTTGCTGGCAGCGTTGCTGCACGCGCTGTTCGGCTCGCTGCAAAAGGGCCGGGTCGACCCCTGGATCTCACGCGGGGCCATCGATGCGTCGCAGTTCTTGCTGGCCTTGCCGATCGCCCTGTATTTGGTGCCGCCCCCGGTCGGCATTGAGTGGGTGCTGATATTCGGGGCGCTGCCAATACACTTTGCCTATAAGGTCGGGATGGCACAGGCCTATTCGCTCGGCGCCTATACCGTGGTTTACCCGGTGGTTCGCGGCACCGGTCCGGTGGTCACGGTGCTTGCCGCCTGGATCGTCTTTGGCGAAGTCTTCACCCTCACCCAATGGCTGGGCGTTTTCGTGCTGCTGGCCGGAATTTTCGGCCTCGCCATTCATAACCTGCGCACAATAAAGGTCGCGCGCGATACCTTGGTGCCCGCAATGTGGCTCGCCGTTGTGACCGGGGCGCTGGCCGCGCTTTACACGACCTACGACGCCTACGCGATCCGTGCCACACCGGACCCCTTCACCTTTCTCGCCTGGTTTTTCGTGATAGCCTCCGTGGACATGCCGATCCTGGCCGCTATCCGCTGGCGCAGGATGACCGACCGTCCCGACTTGGGCCACACCATGCGGCTGGGCGTCTTTGGGGCGATTCTGGCGTTTGGTTCGTTTGGCTCGGTAATGCTGGCAACCCGCCTCGACAAGGTCGGCGAAGCGGCGATCCTGCGTGAAACCTCTACCGTTTTCGCCGCCCTGATTGGCTGGCTGGTCCTGCGCGAAACCGTCGGCCCGACACGTGTTGCGCTCATGAGTCTCATTGCACTCGGGGCCGTGATCGTGGAACTTGCTGGTTGATATGAGGACACGAACAGAATGAGCGAAAAACGCAGTGTGAACCCCTGGCTGAAAACCGGGCTCGAAATGGGACCCGTCGTCCTGTTCTTCGTCGCTTACCTGCGGCTCAAGGACCGGTCATTCCTGATCGGCGGCAGCGAATACGAAGGCTTTATTCTCGTGACGGCCGCCTTCATCCCGCTGATCCTGCTCTCGACCGTTATCCTGTGGCGCCTGACGGGGCACCTATCGCGGATGCAACTCGTAACGGCGGTGCTGGTTACGGTTTTCGGCGGACTGTCGGTCTGGTTGAACGACGACAGGTTCTTCAAGATGAAACCAACGCTGATCTATGTGCTCTTCGGCAGTATCCTCGGCATCGGTTTGTTGCGCGGCGAAAGCTGGCTGCGCAAGGTCATGGAAGAGCTGATGCCGCTGGACCGCGAAGGCTGGATGAAGCTGACCCGGCGACTCTGCGCGTTCTTCTTTGCCCTCGCGCTGGCGAACGAGATCATCTGGCGTACTCAAAGCACCGACACCTGGGTTTATTTCAAGACCTTCGGTCTGACGGCGGCGCTGTTTATCTTTTTCATCGCGCAATCCCGCCTCTTCCGCGATCACGCGCTGAATAACGAAGACGGCGACGCCACCTGACCCGTCGTCCGGTGGTCGATGCGCTCTGAATAGGCTTAACGGCTGTCGGGGGGCGACGCGCACGGTAGAGCACCGGATCATAGAGGCTGCGGGGCGCTTCGCGCGCTAGACATTGCCATCTGCGCGGTGCCTGCCTAAAACGCCGCCAAGCAAAGCCTTGGGGGGCAATCCATGAACATCCTGATCCTTGGTGGCGGTGGCCGCGAACATTCTCTGGCCTGGGCCGTCCTGCAGAATCCCAAGTGCGACAAGCTGATCGTGGCGCCTGGCAATGCGGGTATCGCAAAAATCGCGGAATGTGCGGATCTGGATATTCTGGACGGTGTCGAAGTCGGCGGGTTCTGCGACGCAAATGCGATTGATTTCATCATCATCGGCCCCGAAGCTCCGCTGGCCGCAGGTGTCGCGGACCAACTGCGGGATGCGGGATTTCTGGTATTCGGACCATCGAAAGAGGCCGCCCGCCTTGAGGCCTCAAAGGCCTTTACCAAGGAGATTTGTGACGCCTCGGGCGCCCCGACCGCCGGGTATGCGCATTTCACCGATGCCGAGGCGGCCAAGACCTATATCCGCGCTGAGGGCGCGCCCATCGTGGTCAAGGCCGACGGTCTTGCCGCCGGCAAAGGGGTGATCGTCGCCATGGAGGAAGCCGAAGCGTTGACCGCCATTGACGATATGTTCGGCGGTGAATTCGGCGAGGCCGGTGCGGAAGTCGTGATCGAAGAGTTCATGGAGGGCGAAGAGGCGTCCTTTTTCGTGCTTTGCGACGGCACCGACGCCCTGCCGATCGGCACCGCCCAAGACCACAAGCGGGCCCACGACGGCGATGAGGGTCCCAACACCGGGGGGATGGGGGCCTACTCGCCCGCGCCGGTTCTGACAGAAACGTTGCAAGAGCAGGTCATGCAGCAGATCGTGCGTCCGACCCTGGCCGAAATGACGCGGCGTGGCACGCCCTACGAGGGGGTGCTCTACGTCGGGTTGATGATCAAGGACGGTCAGGCGCGACTCGTCGAATACAACTGCCGCTTTGGCGATCCCGAGTGTCAGGTCCTGATGCTGCGCCTCGGCGCGCAAGCCCTGGACCTGCTCATGGCGAGCGCGGAAAAGCGATTGGGCGAGGCACGGGTCAACTGGGCCGATGATCATGCAATGACAGTGGTTCTGGCCGCCAAAGGTTATCCCGGCGCATATGAAAAAGGCACGGTCATCAAGGGTCTGGAGTCCTTAGCTGAGACATCGCGTGAAGTATGTTTCCACGCCGGAACGCGCCGCGACACGGGCCGGTTCCTCGCCAACGGCGGGCGCGTGCTCAACGCCACCGCGCGCGGAGAGACCTTGGCCGAAGCGCGCGAGCGGGCCTATGCAATGATCGACGCAATCGACTGGCCCGAGGGGTTTTGCCGGACCGACATCGGCTGGCGTATACTTCCCTGATCGGGGTCCACGCCCACGCAAGGTTCCCAAGCACCTCGCGCCGCTTTATCTGACGACCGCGTCAGGCACCCGGCGGCAAACCGGCAACACCCCTATTCGCAACGCAACAGACGCTCCGTACTTTCCAATCCAGTAAAGGCGCCTTCGGGTGTCGTGTCCAGATGCTCGTCCTTGGACCAGAACACCGAGAGGTTGGTCGACATCTCGCCCGTCGTCACGATCATCTCGGGGCGACCGGTGCAGGTGCGCACGCCGCCGACGATGTAGTCCCAGCCGATGCGATGGTTGGTGACCCCGCGCAGGACCGCGACCTCTCGCAACTCGCCCCCCTCCAGACGGACCAACCGCAGGGTCTGGGCGAGGTGCGGGCGGTCGACATAGGCGATCTCTATCGCGCCGTCACCGTCGAAATCCGCCGCGCCCACGGGGGCGAGCCAGCGGTTGCGCTGCCCGAAATGCTCGGTCGTCGCCAACCGGCCCTCAGCATTGTAGATCACCAGCCGCGCGCCCCGTGTCAAACTGGATTCGACCGTGATCACCTCGGGTTCGCCGTCGCCGGTAACGTCCGCCAGGCGGGGTGCCGTGTCCTCGAACACCAGCGTTTCGGGCAGTGTAAAGCGGCGCTCCGTGCCACCCTCGAGGGTCAGCACCAGCGTCTCGTGTTCAATAGCATCGCCCAGCACGCCGTGATCGTAGCGCTCCGTCGGGTCGTCAAAACGGGCGGCTTTGATTACCTCCGCCGCCGCCGGTGCCCACAGGCCCAGCCAGAGCCCCCCGCCGAGCATCGTGGCGCGCAGGAAACGTCTGGCAAGCGTCGGGGTCGGGCGGGACAGGGACCGCATCGCTCAGATCTGCTTTTCGGGCATCTGCACCACCAGACCATCCAGCGCGTCCGTCACCTTGATCTGGCACGTCAGGCGGGATCGCTCGGGGTCGGGTTCATAGGCAAAGTCGAGCATATCTTCTTCCATGTCCTGCTTTTCAGGCAGTTTATCCGTCCACTCCGGCGCGACGTAGACATGGCAGGTCGAACAGGCGCAAGCACCGCCGCAATCGGCTTCGATCCCCGGAATGCCATTATCACGAGCCCCTTCCATGACGGTCAACCCGTTGGCAACGTCGACGACATGCTCAGTGCCGCTATGCTCGATGTAGGTGATCTTGGCCATTGTCTCTCCTTCGCGTTCGTTGCGGTCGTGAATACCGGGGGGATGGCGGGCGTTCCAGCCCCTATGCGCCCACGCCACCACACAGGCTTGTGAAATTCACGTGTGTTCCTTATTTGTTCCGGCACGTCCGACGCCACGCCTCCGCCCTTTTCTGTTCCGCATCAACCCCGAGCCCTATCCATGGCCGCGCCCACCCTCTTGTTTGCCGGTCGAAATGCTGGACCTGCCCCAGCAGGGCGCGCGGGTGGCGGTCGCAGGGCTGGTAATCCTGAGCCAGCGTCCGGGCACGGCCAAGGGGGTGGTCTTTCTGACACTGGAGGATGAAACGGGGGGTAAACGTCACCGTCTGGCGCAAGCTTTTCGAACAATACTGCCGCGCGGTGATCGCCGGGCAGATGCTGCGCGTCACCGGCCGGTTGCAGCGCGAAAACCAGGTGATCCATGTGGTCTCCGAAGAGGTGGAGGATATATCGGCCATGCTGGATGACCTGCTGCGTCCCGACGGGCCGGGTGAACAGATGCCCCTGCCCCTTTCTCGGGATACGAAAACCGAGTAGAGTCTCGCGCAAAGGGCACAGACCCGCCTGCGAGCAGAAAAGGCACCCTCATGAAACCACGCAGCCGGACCGCGACCGCCGGATCCAAGCGGTTGGCCAAACCACCGGCCTTACCGCTCGTCTTGGTGCTGGCCCTGCTGCCGGCCTGCGAGGCGGGATTGCCCGTGCCCGGCGTCGGCACGGCGGAGGTGATCGAAATTCGCTCCACCCCGCCGGAGAGCCTGTCGAAAGAGGTGTGCTGGGGCGACGAGGCCTCTCCGGCGGTAATCGAAACCGTGACAGAACAGGTGGTGGTCCAACCGGGCAAAGCGGACGGCGGGCCCGCGATCTACAGATCCGACATAAAGCAGAACATTGTCCGTGAACGGCAGGAGTTGTGGTTTCGCACGCCCTGCCCCACCCAGATGACCCCCGATTTCATCGCTTCGCTGCAACGCTCGTTGCAAGCGCGCGGCCACTACCGGGGCGACGCAAGCGGCATAATGGACGAGGCCACCCGAAAGGCAGTACGCCGCTATCAACGCCCCCTGGGGCTCGACAGCGGACGACTGTCACTGGCGGCAGCACGCAAGCTGGGACTGGTAGCCGTGGAAAAAGCACCCGAAGCGCTTGTTACTTCAACCTCCAGACCGTTGTCAGAGGCCGGGTAAGGGCATGCCGATGGCGCAGCTACTGAACAGAAACCCGTAGCTCCTGCGCCGCTGCCGCCGCTGCACTGTCGGGTACAAATCCAGCGTCCAGAAAATCCAGTTCAACCCGGTCACGCATATCCTGCGGGACGTTGAACGCTAGTGCCGCCATCATCTCGGGGGCATTGGCGATGATCCGTTCGACATTGCCCGCCGGGAGGCGCGCGAAAGAGGCGACATAGGCGCCATGCTGCGGGTAGGCCACCAATTGACAATAGGGGTCCGAATAACTGCCCGGCAGGGAGCATTGCACAGACGCCACGACGCGCCTGTCGTCGAGGAACCAGAAGGACCGATATTCTCGGGCCGGGTCGGTCTGCGCGGCCACACCCTGGCAGACGCTGAACTGCGCTGGCAGCACCGCGACGTGTGGGCCGGTGGTCGCAGCGGCCTGCGCGGCGATCCAGGCCGGCAGGTCCTCGCGCAGATTGCGTGCGCAGCTCTCTTCGGAGAGCGCGTGATGCGCGGACAACGTCTTCCATAGCTCTGGCGGCAGGGAAGCAGACAAAGTCTCGGGCATCGCCTCTGCCGGTGCCTTGCCCTTGTCTGCCGCCAAGATGACCCAGGCCTGATCGTCACACTTGCTCGCGCCGTAATTCTGCGCGCACCCTTCCAGCAGAACGCGTTCGGGCAGGTCCATGCGGTAGAACGTGTCCTCGGGCGCCGTCGCGACGACCCCGCTGCTGGAGCCGCTGTCCCCAAAACCGACCATCGCGAGATAGGTCAGTGATCCCCACAAGGCCGTCCCTGCCCCTGCCACCACCAAAGTGGAGGCAGAGCCCCCCAACTTGCCCCAAAACGCTAACAAACCTGTACCGGATACCTGCATGCCCAAACCCGCTTTTATTTTACTGCTGCTCTTTTCCGCAGGGTAAACCAATTTGCTTGCGAAGCGGTGGACAAGATTCGACTTGCGAATCACCGATTCGGGGGCGTGTCAAAACGACAACACTTTTTGTGAGAAAACCACCCTTTGGCAGGTCATCAAGGCGCCAAAAGCGGAAAGAGCCGCGACAGGCGCGGCTCTTTTTACTCGTTAGGTCAGGTTCTAGGCGTCGGCGGGGCTTACCCCTCCGAGATGGGCAGGGCCACGAACCGTGGCTCACCCTGACGACGGATCAGCAACAGGATCGACTTCCGACCCGCATCCCGCGCCTCAGTGACGCGATCTTCGAGGTCGGTGATCGTTTCGATCTTTTGCTGACCGGCTTCGGTGATCAGATCACCGGCGCGCAGACCCTTCTCATAGGCGTCCGAGGCTTCGTCCACATCGCGCACGACCAGACCGCTGGCGTCGGCACCGATGTCGAGCTGTTCCGCCAGTTCAGGCGTGACGGCCGACAGGGACATGCCCATCAGGTCCTTTTCCATCGGGGTCTCGGCACCGGGCTGTGCGGCCGGAACCGCTTCGGCCTCGGCATCCTCGCGACGACCCAGCGTGACCTTCAACGTTTCGGTCTTGCCATCGCGCCAGACGGTGACGCGCACGGTCTTGCCAACCTGCGTGCTGCCGACCTGACGAACCAGCCCGCGTGTATCGTCGACATCGACCCCGTCGAAGGAGGTGATGACATCGCCCGCCTTCATTCCGGCATCCATTGCCGGACCTTCGGGCACGTCAGAGACCATCGCGCCGCGTGCCTCCGCAAGGCTCATCGCATCGGCCATGTCTTCGGTCACATCCTGAATGCGCACACCCAGCCAGCCGCGGCGGGTTTCACCGAATTCCTTCAGCTGATCGACGACGCCGCTGACGACATTGGACGCCATGGAGAACCCGATCCCGATGGAGCCGCCATTGGGCGACAGGATCGCGGTGTTTACGCCGACCACTTCGCCGTCGAGGTTGAATAGCGGACCGCCCGAGTTGCCGCGATTGATCGCCGCGTCGGTCTGGATGTAGTCATCATAGGTGCCCGACAACGCCCGGTTGCGTGCCGAGACGATTCCGGCAGACACCGAAAATCCCTGCCCCAGCGGGTTGCCCATGGCAATGACCCAGTCACCTACGCGCGCGATATCGCTGTCACCAAAGCTGACAAAGGGCAGCGGCTGCGGCGCCGTGACCTTGAGCAGCGCGATGTCAGTCTTTTCATCCGTGCCGACCAGTTCGGCGTCCAGCGTGGTTCCATTGAAGAACTCGATCGAGATTTCGTCGGCGCCGGTGATCACGTGATTGTTCGTGACGATATAGCCGTCCTCGGAAATTACGAAGCCAGAGCCGAGCGCGGAGGACCGGCGTGGCGTTCGATCATCGCGATTGCGGTCCTGGAACTCCTTGAAGAAATCCTCGAACGGTGACCCTTCGGGCACGATCGGCGAGCCCTGCTCGCGTCCCGCGACCATGGTCGAGGTGGTGATGTTGACGACCGCTGGGCTGAACCGCTCTGCCAGATCGGCAAAGCTATCGGGCCGCGCGACGGCCTGAATGGCCTGAACCAGAACCAGCAGGGCCGCCAGCGTCAGGGTCCAGAAGGCCCGCGGCGTCAGCGCAAGGCCCCGTCGCGCAACCGCCTGGGGGGCCCGGGAAATTGGCTGAATACTCACTCCCGTATCTCCTTATGGTGTTTGTACATAGTCTCTGTCGAACCCCGCCGAAGGCGAAGTTATCGATACATGTGATGCAATGTAGGGTCGCATGTCCGCAACTCAAAGCCAATCGCATCCAGACAAGTGACCGTGATTGTCACGTGAGGCCGCCGAAACGCCCCGTGCTGCGCGTTTTCGGTGCAACCCAGCAGGGTCAGGCCCCCATCCCCTTTGCCGCCCAGACCAAGGCAAAGCCCGCGGTCATTGCGATCAACCCCAGCATGCGGCGTTGATCCTCGGCCATCAAGCGCAGCGTTTCCAGCAAGCGCTCCACAAGCAAAGGGGCCAGCGCATAGGCCAGCCCCTCCACAATCAAAACCAGCCCGAGGGCCAGACATGCAGTCGCGATCATTGCGACGCCGGTGCCTGCTCAGCGGTGCCGCCTGTCGGCTCCGTAGGCGCGGCGTCCGTATCATCGGCGCCGCCACCAACCCCGGCAAGACCGGAGGTGGGCGGAACGGTGCTGCTTCCTCCGTTCTGAGAGGTCCCGGCCTGGCTGGCGTCCTGTTCGGTCGCCTGTTGTTCGACAGCCTCTCCTCCAGTGCCGTTCTCGGTCCCCGCGTCAGCTGCCTGACCCTCAGCCTCGGAGGGCGCCGGATCCGTCGCCGTGGTTCCAGTCGCGGCAGGTGCCGCGTCCAACCCGGTATCCTTGAGATAGGTAAAGAACTCGTTGTCCGGGTTGATCACCATGGTCGAATTCCCGCTTTGCAGTGCCTTTTGATAGGCGGCGAGAGAGCGATAGAAGTCAAAGAACTCCGGGTCCTTGCCAAAGGCGTCGGCAAAGATCGCGTTGCGCAGCGCGTCGGCCTGACCACGGGTGATCTCGGACTGACGTCGTGCGTCCGACACGATCTCGACCTGCGTCCGGTCGGCCTGGGCGCGGATACGCTGGGCCGCCTCGTTACCGCGCGCGACTTCGTCCGCCGCTTCGCGCTCACGCTCGGCCCGCATCCGGCCAAAGGTCGCGTCGAGGTTTTCGCGCGGCAGGTCCGTCCGCTTGAGCCGCACGTCGATGATCTCCAGCCCCAGATTGCGGGCCTCATCGATCGCGCCGTTACGGATGCGCAGCATCAGCGCGAAACGGTCAGTCGACAGGATGTCGTTGGAGGCGACGGAGCCGAGGATTTCCCGCGTTTGCGAGCGCAGGATCGAATCCAGCCGGCTCTCGGCGGCACTGATCCCGCCGACACCGACGGCTTGGCGGAACTGTTCGACGTCGATAATCCGATAGCGCGCAAAGGCGTCCACGACCAGACGGCGGTCATCCAGCGGCGTGACCTCCAGCGGGTCGATGTCGCGGCTGAGGATCCGGTCGTCATAGCGAACGACCTCCTGGACCAGCGGCAGTTTGAAGGCGAGGCCCGGATCTTCCTTGACGTCAACGACGCGGCCGAACTGAAGGATCAGCGCCTTTTCACGTTCATCAACGATAAACACCGAAGACAGCGCGATCACGGCCGCGACCACGACCACGGGCAGAATTATGGCAGAACGTTTCATGATCAGTTCCCCCCGGTTTGTGCCGCGCCAGCGCGCGTCGTTGATCGGTTGCCCTGCAATTCGTTCAGCGGCAGGTAGGGCACGACGCCCTGGCCGGATTGCTCGTCGATGATGATCTTGTCCACGCGCCCCAGAACCTCTTCCATGGTTTCGAGGTAGAGACGTTTGCGCGTCACTTCCGGCGCCTTGAGGTATTCTTCGAGAACCGCGGAGAAGCGGCTCGCCTCACCTTCGGCTTCGTTGACGACCTGCGCGCGATAGCCTTCGGCCTCTTCCAGCACCTGCGCAGCTTCACCGCGCGCGCCGGCGAGAACCCGGTTGGCATAGGCGTCGGCCTGTTTTTCCAGCTTGTCGCGTTCCTGTTCGGCAGCCTGTACTTCGCGGAAGGCATCGATCACCTGTTGCGGAGGATCGGCCTTGTCAAAGTTCACCCGCACGACGTTCATGCCAGAATCGTAGCTGTCGAGCGTGCTTTTGATCAGATCCTGCAACCGGCTCGCGATGGACCCACGATCCCGGTTGAGGATCGGCGCCAATTCGGACTGCGCGATGATCTCGCGCATGGCGGATTCGGACACGGCCCGGATGGTCATTTGGGGATCACGCAGGTTGAACAGGAATTTCGCCGGATCGTTGATGTTCCAGACGACCTGGAAATCGATGTCGACGATGTTCTCGTCACCGGTCAGCATCAACCCGGCATCGTCGAGACGACCGCCGACCCCGATATCCTCCGTCCGTTCGCGCGTCACGGCGATCACTTCGGCGGTGACAAAGGGCCAGGGTGCAAAGTTCAGACCCGGATTGCCGGTGGAATAATAATCGCCAAGGAACAGTTCGACCGACTTCTCTTCGGGCTTCACGGTGTAAAAGCTGGCCGTCAGCCAGAGCACCAGAGCCACACCCAGAGCGATCAGGATCGTGCCGCGTGTCAGGCGCGGCCCACCGGGCATACCGCCGCCGGTCCCATTGGTGCCGCCGCCATTTCCACGGCCGCCCATCAGAACGCGCAACTGGTCCTGCCCCTTGCGCATCAATTCGTCGATATCCGGAATCTGCGGTTTGTCCCCGTCAGGACGCCGACCGCCCCCGTCGCCACCGGAAGGCGGCTGTTGCCGCCCGCCGCCGGAATTACCGCCGCCCCAGGGGCCGCCCGAATTACCAGCCATGTCAGTCCTTCTCACTTGTTCTTCGGCAATCGTTGTCGATACCGTTTTCAATCCGTCATTATCTAAACACTGCTCCCAAACTGTGCATTCCGGGGCAGAATTCAAGTTCTTCGCACCGGCTCACGCATGGTCACCAGCTCTTCGGCCATGGTCGGGTGAACCGCGACGGTGCGATCAAAGTCCTCTTTCGTCGCGCCCATCTTGATCGCGATACCCGCCAGCTGGATCATTTCGCCGGCATTCGGCGCGACGATGTGACAGCCCAGAACCTTGCGACTTTCCTGACTAACGATGAGCTTCATCATCACCCTGTCGCTGCGCCCGGCAAAGGCGCTGTGCATCGCCTTGAAGGAGGTCGCGTAAACCTCAATTGGTTCTTCTGCATCTTCCTCGGGGATACCGATGGTGCCCATCTCGGGCTGGGTGAAGATCGCGGTCGGGATCAGGTCATGGTCCGGCTTGGTCGGGTTGCCTTTGAAGACGGTCTCGACAAAGGCCATGCCCTCGCGAATGGCTACAGGCGTCAGATTGACCCGGTCGGTCACATCCCCGATGGCATAGATCGAGGGCACATTGGTCTGGGAATACTCATCCACCTGGATCTCGCCCTTGCGACCCAGATTGACGTCGGCGTCCTCCAGCCCCATCCCCTTGGTGTTCGGCACGCGCCCGGTGGCAAAGAGCACCTTGTCAAAGACCCGCTCCGTCCCGTTGGTCGCCTTGACGCGGATACCGCCCTCGGCCTCGGACATCTCGATGATGTCGGTGCCGCAATGCAGATCGACACCGTTCGTCTTCATCTCTTCCGCGATCAGACCGCGGGCCTCTTCGTCAAAACCACGCAGGATCTGCGCGCCGCGATAATATTGCGTGGTCTCCACTCCGAGCCCGTTAAAGACCCCGGCGAATTCGCAGGCGATATATCCGCCCCCGATGATCAGGATCGTCTTGGGCAATTCTGGCAGATCAAAGATGTCGTCGCTGACGATCCCCAGATTCGCGTTCTCAAGGTCCGGACGGACAGGATGGCCGCCGGTCGCGATCAGGATGTGTTTGGCGGACTTCATGGTGCCGTCGGCCAGCTCCACGGTATGGGCGTCCTTGACGATGGCGCGCTGGTCAAACCGGTCGACGCCGGAGTTGTCGATCAGGCGTTGATAAACCCCCTCAAGGCGATCCAGCTCATCCGACAGCTTTGACTGGAAGCTCTCCCAGTCAAAATCACCCTCACCGACATCCCAGCCGAAGGCGCGCGCATCCGCGATCATCTCGCCGTAGCCGCTGGCAAAGACCATCAGCTTCTTGGGCACGCATCCTCTGATCACACAGGTACCGCCTAAGCGGCTTTCCTCGGCAATGGCGACCTTGGCGTCGGCCTCACCGGCGGCAACGCGCGCCGCGCGCACGCCGCCCGATCCGCCGCCAATCACAAAGAGATCGTAGTCGAAATCGCTCATGTCGTCCTTCTCCATCGCGTCGTCAGCCTATCCCACATGGGGCCGGCGATGGCCAGCGCAACCCGCCCCTTCATCTCGTCGGAAATACTCCGGGGTGAAGGCCAGAGGCCGAGGGGCAGCGCCCCTCAACAGCTCCGCCTTCGAACCGTCACTCGCTCAGATCGGAAAACAGGTTGTCGTCTTCCAGAAAATCCAGCCGGCTTTCCTCGATGGTACCGGCGTTGATGTCGCGCACCTCGACGCGCCCGTCCCCGTAGCCGACGATGACGGAATCGCAGATGTCGATGAACAGTCCGTTTTCGACGACCCCCGGCATCTGGTTCAACACCATGGCAAGCTGGCGCGGCTCTCCGATCCGGTTGAGGTGCAGATCGAGGATGTAATTCCCCTCGTCCGTCAGAAAGGGGCGCTGACCGTTCATCCGCAACGTCGAGTTCCGCCCCAGCACGTCCATGGAGATCAGCGTCTCCTCGACCAAGGCCTGCGTCGTCTGCCAACCGAATGGGATGACCTCGATGGGCAGGGGGAACGCGCCGAGGCGTTCGACCTCCTTGCCGATATCCGCGATCACGATCATCTGATCGCTGGCGGTGGCGACGATCTTTTCCTGCAACAAGGCTCCGCCGCCGCCCTTGATCAGGTTCAGATCGCCGTCGAATTCGTCCGCGCCATCGATGGTGAGGTCCAGCCACTTCGCCTCGTCGAGCGAGATCACCTCGATCCCGACATCACGCGCCAGTTGTGCCGTGCGGGTGGAGGTCGGAACGCCCTTGATCTTCAGCCCGTCCTGGCGAACCAACTCACCGAGGCAGCGCACCATCCAGGCGGCGGTGGACCCGGTCCCCAATCCGACGCGCATCCCGTCTTCGACATAATCGACCGACCGTTTGGCCGCGACATATTTAGCCTTGTCGATCGGGGACAGCTCTCCGGACATCGAATTCTCCTTGGGCATGCGCTCTGAGGCGGGGACTTTTGCCGCTTATAGGACGGCCTCGGCGGCGTTGCGAGGATCAATTCGCCTCGCGTTGTGGTTCACCTCGTCGCGCCCCGGAGCATTTGTGGTACCACTGCCCAAACGTTCCGCCGCCGCTTTGGCGACCTCACCAATCGTTTCTGGCGGTGTTTTAACCGCTCTGGGCAAAATTGGCGGAACTCGGGTTTTGAACCCTCCCGACATCGGAAAACCCCCGGCGCGGATGCACCGGGGGTCGAAAAGGCCGTCATGCAGCCGAAACAAATGGCTCAGCTTACGAACGATCGTCGATCAGCACTTGGAACGACCCGTTCGTCGTCTCATAGACGCCGATGACGTCATCCGCGGCATAGCCTTCGGCGTTCAACGCGGCGGACAGATCAGCGTTGGCACCGATCATACCCCGCATGTCCGTCAGCTCTGTTTCCGCTTGCGTCAGCGCCGTATCAAGCGCGCTGGCGTTTTCACTGGCCTCGCCCTGCACTTCGGAAAGCGTCATAGTCTCGATCTCGGCCCCGGCGTCGATCTGGCCGACCGCGTCCGCATTGGTCTGGGTACGGACCGAAGAGATGACCTGACCATAGGTCATCGGGCGCTTCATGCTGCCATCCCTGGCGTCCGCGACGTCAGCGCCGCTGGGCTGCTGGCCAATAGCGTTGCCTTGAGTGTTGCCGTTGATCTGCGCATTGCCGTTCAAGGCGCCACCCTGTGTGGCCGCGCTATCGTCCGAAGCGACCTGCGCTGCGCCATTTGCATCCACCGAGGTGCCCGCGCTGATACCAGAGCCGGAAGTTCCGGCCGAGACACCCGCGCTGACGCCTGCACCGCCGCCGATTCCAGCGTTCTGCGCAATCGCGGCACCGGATACGGAAGTGGCAAGGATAGCTGCGAGACCGATAGTCTTGGTACGGAAAGTCATGGTTTTTCTCCTTCTGTCTACAGATGCCGTCGGGCATCCGTTGAGAGGACAATGCAATCGGGTGGCTGTTCGTTCCGGCCCTGTTTCAGCGCCTTGCGGAAACACGCCGGACCCGGCCCCATCCCTCGTATTATCATTATAAATCAGATCACTATACGGCGGCGAACTTCTTCTCATCCGCTACGCTCATCCCCTCGATCCGACGCCCGCCTCCATCCATAGCAACCGATCCCGTGCACAGAGGCATAACGGAGCACGCCTTGCTCGCCCGACGCGCGCATGCTTCAATCCGTCCACGCGTCCCAGCCCGAAAAGCCTGACCATGACCCCTGACCGCCCCTTGCTCGGCATTGCCCTGATGCTGGGCTTTTGTGTCATCGCGCCGTTGGGCGACTCGATGGCCAAGCTGTTGGGCCAGCCGGAATGGGCGCAGCCCCTGTTCCAGGTGGTGCTGATCCGGTTCGCCATGCAGGCGCTGTTCCTGCTGCCGATTGCCTTGGCATCGGGTCGCCCCCTCGCCACGCCTCGCACGATTACCGCGCTGGTGCTGTTGCGGACGGTTCTGCACATGGCAGGCGTCGCGCTGATGTTCATGTCCCTGCGCTTCCTGCCGCTGGCCGATACGGTCGCCATCGCCTTTGTGATGCCCTTCATCCTGCTGCTGTTCGGCTGGCTCTGGATGGACGAAGAGGTCGGCTGGCGGCGCCTGTCCGCCTGCACCGTCGGATTTGTCGGCACCCTATTGGTGATCCAGCCCAGCTTTATCGATGTCGGCTGGCCCGCCCTCATGCCCCTCGGGGTCGCGGTCAGCTTTGCGATGTTCATGCTGGTGACGCGACGCATCGCGAAAGAGGTCGATCCCATCGCGATGCAGGGGGTCAGCGGCGCGATGGCGCTCGGCCTCATGCTGCCGCTGGTCGCCATCGGCGCGGTACTCGACGTCGAAGCGCTGAACCTCGTCGCGGTCCCGAGCGGCGCGATAGCGCTCTACCTGATGCTCGGATTGCTCGGTACCTTCGGGCATCTCTTCATGACGTGGTCGCTGCGGTTCGCGCCTTCCACCACACTTGCGCCTATGCAATACCTTGAAATCCCGACCGCCACGGTGATCGGCTGGCTGATCTTTTCCGAATGGCCGGACGGTCTGGCTGCCGTCGGCATCGCGATCACCGTGATAGCCGGACTCTATATCATCCTGCGCGAGCGGGCCATCGCGCGTCAGACCGTGACAGCGCCGCAAGCAGCGGGCGGAGGGCCGGGCGCGGCAGTATAAGGAGCATGCCGGGGCGGTCCATGCTCAGACACACCCTTTTATCCGCGACCCGGTTCGACGTCGCGATCCGGGCGTCGGGGCGAAAGGTCAGCCCGTCAATCGGCCAGTGCAATCCTTGCGAGGTGCCCGTGACCTCTGCCATCGGAAAAAGCGACAAGCGACTTTCGACGGGAAGGTCGAGCGCAATCCGCGGCGGACAGAGACAGGTGATGTCTTCGGGCCCTACCAGGATACAGCGCCGATCGGGATGGTGTGTCAGACCGGTCAGCACCGCAAGCTGATGATCCAGTCGCCCACCATGAAAGCCGACCGCCAGCACGACCGGCGCGGTGATAGACCGCAGCGCCTTGTCGAAATCGGTGGTCTCCTGCTCAGCTATAGGGTGCAGTCGATCCGAGGGCAGCGCGCGGCGCTCACCCTCGCTGAGGCTGTCGAGGTCGCCGATGATGGCCCTCGGCGTCAGGTTGCAGGCCCGCGCGAGGTCAGCGCCGCCATCCGCCGCGACCAAGGGCGCCTCGGCCAACCCTTCGTGATCGAGCAGATCGGCAAGGTCGCGGCGGGCGGTCGCGTCGGATGTTGCGCCAAGCAGGACAACAACGCCCGAATGGGTCACTATTTGTTCAGGTTTCAATGGCACTCCTTGCACAAGACGGCTGAAATGATTGTTGTCGATTCCGGGCCAAAGTGGACAGATACCATGAAATTGTCACAAAATGAGACGACCCGTTCCTTAGATTCGAACCTGTTGGGTCGCATGGTCTAGCCGATAGAGGTGGAAAGAGCAGTCCCCACCCGATGTGGCAAGAGACAAGAAGTGAGAAGCAACGTGGCAGAGTCAAATAAAATCCTGACAGTATCTTATGGAACGTTTTCCTGCACGTTGGAGGGGTTTGACGACGCCTTTTCGACGATGAAGGCAATCGCGGAGTATTTTCGGGACCTCGCATCCGAAGATCGCTATTTCGGCGCAGAGCCGCCAACCCCCGACCCCGACATGCTCGCCCAACTGGCCAGCCGCGCGGCGGATCGCCGGGTTCAGGCCCGCCAGAGCGAGACGGGAATCGTCCTGCGCCAGGATGGCGCGGCGCTGAACAAACCCGCGGAGGCCAATGCGCCACAGGCCGCAGACACGGCAAGCGAAGCCCCCACCACCGAGGATATGGTCGCAGAGGACGCCTCGTCTGACCAGCCTGTCGCGACCCAGACGGCTGTCGCGGACCCGGATGCCGTCAATGCAGAGGCATCTGAGGACGCGGCGCCGGTCGCAACGTCGACGCAAGAGCCCGACGATATTCCCGCCGCCCCCGTTGAGGCACCCGTCGAGGCATCCGTGGACTACCACGACGACTCCCAGCCCGAAACCGAGGGCGACGCCCCGGTCGAGGCCGCCGAATCAGCGCAGACCGACGAAGAAGACACCGCGATCGCAGTCGATATGACCGAAGATGACGCCGCCCCTGCCGCACGTCTCGCGATCAACAGGACCGCGACCGTCACCCGCCCGGCGAAACCCGTGCAGGCCGCTCGCGTGCAGCCTTCCCGCCCTCGGGTTCAGGTCAGTGGCGCCACACGCAATGTCCGCGTGACCACCGCCCGCCCAAGCGTCGCACCCCATCCCGATCAGAACTCCGTCGCGGCCAAACTTCAGCGTATCCGCGATGTTGTGGCCCGCGAACGCGCCGCCGCCGTCTCCACCTACGAAGAGGACGAGCATTCCGATCTAGGCGATTTCGACGCCGATATGACCGATGACGACGCAGGCTTTGGCGTGACGTCGAATGTGGAACCGGCCGGTGCCATGCCCGATGTCGCGGATCACGAAGCCCCCGAAGCGGAGGCCCAGGACGAAGCCCAAGACGATCTCTCCGAGATCGATCTCAGCGCAGCGCTCGCCATCGCCAATTCTACCGTTGATGACGTGGCAGACGACTCCCAGACGGCCGAGGATGACGTCGCCCCTTTCGAGACAGCCGAAGCACCTGCGCAGAGCGAGCCGGAACAAATCGAGCCCGAGCAGACTGATGCGCCGGAGCCCGTCGCGGCCCGCCCCGTCGCCCGGGTCCTGAAGGTCAAGCGCCGCGATTTCGAAGCTGCGGTGCGTGACGAGCGGATCGAAGAGGCCACAGACGCCCCCGGCGCCGACGATCCCGATGCAGACACTAGCGCGGCAACGAGCAGCGGCTCGGTCGTAAGCTCGCTCAGCCCCGAGGACGAGGCAGAGCTGCAGAATGAACTGATGGCGCTCGAGGCCGAGATTTCACGCGGCTCGGGAGTGTCCTCTTCGGAGGCCGACGTTAAGCTCGGTGAAGTCAGCCTCGCCGAGGCAGCCGAAGACCATGTCACGGCGTCCGAGGACCTCGAGGACGACACAATCACAGAAGACGACTTCGCCGCGGATGAGCACGCCGAGGAGGATGCTCCGCGCAGTGCAGTGGAAGCCGAGGCCGACGAAAGCGTCTTTGGCGATGAGGATGACGCCTATCTCGACGAGGGTTTCTTTGACACGGACGAGGTGGACGACGAGAGTGAGGACGATTTCGCCTACGCCGAGGACGAGGACGAGGACTTTGACGTCGCTGATGCAGAGGCCGAAGCCGAAGAAACCTCGGAATATGCCGGCGCGCAATCCGAAGAGGAGGAGGCCGCTGACACCGTCAATCCGCGCAGCCGTCTGCTGCACAAGGCGGACGCCGACATGGATCGCATCCTTGCGGAAACCAACAACCAGCTTGGTGACAGTGATGGCACCCGCCGCCGCAGCGCCATCGCTCATCTGCGCGCCGCAGTCGCCGCGACCAAGGCCGAAAAGCAGGCCGGTGCCGACCTCAGCGGCGACAACAGCGAGGAAGCCGACGCCTACCGCGAGGATCTGGCACAGGTGGTGCGTCCGCGCCGCCCCGTGGCCCGCGGCGACGCCCCGGCCCGCCCGAGCGAAGAGCGCCCGGCCCCGCTAAAACTGGTCGCCGAACAGCGTGTCGACATGCACGGCATGGATCGCGACACCCCCGTCCGGCCCCGCCGCGTCCGCGTCGCCGACCTGGCAGAGCAGGAGGCGAGCGCCGCCGACACGGACCACGAGGCAGAGGCCCATGCCCGCGCCGCCGCAGCCCACGCTGCATCCTTCAACGAGTTCGCCGAACGGGTCGGCGCGGTGGACCTGCCCGATCTGTTGGAAGCCGCGGCCTCTTACCTGTCATTCATCGAAGGGCGTGATCAGTTCACCCGCCCGCAACTGATGATCAAGGCGCGTCAGGCGCTCGAAGAAGAGTTCTCTCGCGAGGATGGGTTGCGCCACTTTGGCCGCCTGCTGCGCGAAGGCAAGCTGCGCAAGGTCGCCTCCGGCCACTTCACCGTCTCAGAGCGGATAAACTTCCGCCCCGAAGAACGCGCCGTCGGCTAAATATCGCGCGAATGATGGAAACGAAAGGGCTGGCCGAAAGGCCGGCCCTTTTGTTGTGTCAACCACTGGGCCAGACCAAACCACCGTCTTATCCCAAGGGGGCCGCAGGTGCGGCTGGGCAGCGCACACCGCGTTCTACTACCGACTGCATCAGGGCTTGGGTTCCGGGCGCCCCTATGTTGCCCCCGGCGTCACAGCGCCCCTGCAGCTATTCAGTCAGTGACGGGTCAGTCAGCGACGAGGACCCGAGCGAATCCAGAACCTTTTCAGGCACCGCGCGCGATTTGTGCAACGCAGGGTTCGGTTGCGCGCAGACGATCGCTGCGCATGCCTGCCTTTGCCCTGAACCCAATCCGCAGCCTCGCTCGTCCGCCAGCGAGCCTTCTCCGCGCGGACCCTCAGGCTTGATGCCCCATCAAGCCCTCAAAACGAGGGCTTGCGCTTGCCCATATTGGCCGAGACGATCTCGATTTGGTGCGCGCCGCCGATCAGCTTGGCCTGTTCCACCGATTCTGCCATCAACACCTCCGCTTCGGACGCGCCGCTTTCGGCCAGAGAAATCAGCGCCTTTGCCAAACGTGTGCCGGAGGGCGATTTTTCGGCGATATTCGCCACGATCTCTTGCGCACGGGCCTGCGGGTCCTCGGCGATTTCGGTGACGAACCCCCAGCTCAACCCCTGCTCGGCCGTCACGGGCTCGGCCGTGTAGGTCATCAGGCGGATGACGTCGCTGCGCATGAGGTTCGGCATGTAGACCATGCCGCCCATATCCGGAACCAGCCCCCACTTGGCCTCCATCACTGCGAATTTCGTGCCCGGCGCCGCGATGCGGACATCCGCGCCAAGGGCCAGTTGGAACCCTGCGCCAAAGGCCGCGCCCTGCACCGCCGCGATCACCGGCACCGGCAGATCACGCCAGACGGTGGCGACGCGCTGCATCAGGTTCGATGTGCCATGAGTGCGCGAAACGACCCGCTCGGTCTGATCGCCACCCGATGCGTGATCGCCAAAGGACGCGACATCCAGCCCAGCGCAGAAGGCCCGCCCCTCGCCCGACAACAGCACGGCGCGAATATCCGTGTTATCCATCAGCGCTTCGCCCGCCTCGACGATCGCCTCGGCCATTTTCGGATCGACGGCATTCATCTTGTCGCCGCGAATTAGGGTCACATGGGCGACGTGATCGCGGATCTCGGTGCGTACTCGGGTCATTGGCGGCTTCTCCCTCTGCCTCGTGTTGGGCAGAGTTTGCCCGTGCCGTGGATCAGTGACCAGCCCGACACTGCGTCAGATCTGCGAAATACGGTCTCAAGGCGCCGTCCCCGGTACTGCCACAGCCCAGGGTACATAGCCGCCTTGCCCCTTGCCCGCACGCGCCGCGCACGGTTATCTGCGCCCAGCACAGCCAAGGAGCCCGCGACATGCCACCTCGCTACACCGAACTGGTCGCCAGCCTGCCGGCCAACGTGCCCTTTATCGGGCCCGAGACCATGGAACGCGCGCGCGGCGCGGATTTCCTCGCACGGCTCGGCGCGAACGAAAGCGTGTTCGGCCCCAGCTCCAAGGCGCTGGAGGCGCTGAGGACAGCGGAGGCCGGCATCTGGAAGTACGGCGATTCCACCAGCCACGATCTGCGCCACGCGCTGGCGGCGCATCACGACATCGCGCCCGAGACTATCGTGGTGGGCGAAGGGATCGACGGATTGCTCGGCTATCTCGTGCGTCTGCTGATCGAGCCGGGCGAGACTGTGGTGACCTCTGCCGGGGGCTATCCGACGTTCAATTATCACGTATCCGGCTACGGCGGCGTGCTCGACAAGGTACCCTTTGACGGGGATCGCGAGGACCTGCCCGCCCTGATCGCCCGCGCCACTCAGACCCGCGCCAAGCTGGTTTACCTCGCCAACCCGGACAACCCCATGGGGACATATTGGACGGGGGCCGAGATGGCGGCGGCGCTGGAGCATCTTGGCCCCGACACCCTGATGGTGCTGGACGAAGCCTACGGCGAATTTGCCCCTGCGGACGCCGCCTTGCCCCTGCCCGTCACGGATGAGCGGGTGATCCGCATGCGCACGTTTTCCAAGGCTTACGGCATGGCCGGTGCGCGGGTCGGCTACGCCATCGGTGCGGTTGAATTGATCCAGTCGTTCGAGAAAGTGCGCAACCATTTCGGTTTGAACCGGGCGGCGCAGGCCGGGGCACTGGCGGCGCTTGCCGATCAGCCCTATCTGTCAGAGGTCCGCGCCAAGGTCGAAACCTCACGCGCGGAGATCGCCCGGATCGCGTCGAACAACGGCCTGACCTCCCTGCCCTCAGCCACCAATTTCGTCGCCGTGGATTGCGGCGGTGACGGTGATCTGGCGCGCGCCATGGTGGCCGCCCTCGGGCGGCGCGGCGTTTTTGTCCGCATGCCCTTCGTGCCTCCGCAAGACCGCTGCATCCGGATCAGCTGCGGCACGCCCGAAGATATGGCGGTTCTGGCGGAGGTTTTCGGCGCGGCATTGGCCGAAGCGCGCGCAGGCGCCCCAGACTGAGCCGCTTGGCCGGCTTTGGGCGACCAACTGCCTTGGCGCGATGGTCCTCTGTCCGGCTGCTTCCACTCTGCATCCGCTGACTTGCGCCGCCTGGAGCATGCCCCCTGACCCAGCGCCGCCATGCATCAGACGGCATGTGCTCAAATCCGCGTCCCCTCGCGAAACGGCGTGACGGCGGTGGCAATCTTGCGCGTCCCCTTGTACCGCGCGAGACCCCGAAACCGTCGCAAGGGAGGGGGAGCCCCGGACCGTCGCCCCATCACCGGATTACACCTTTGCCGCATTGGCCATGGGTCTGGTGAACCTGCTCTGGGTCTTTGCCGTGATCTGGGCGCTGTTCGGCCTGCCGGCGGTGATGGCCCTCGGCTGTGGACTGAACCTGGGGATTGACCGGCTGCGGCGTTAGCCTTCTGCGATGACAGCAGCGGCGGCGGAAAGCGCGCCGGCCCCCCGCTGCACGCCGATGGCCTGCATCCCGGCCTCCAGCGTGCCCAGCATCCCAAGGACCATATGCGCGTTGAGGTGCCCCATGTGACCGATGCGGAAGAAGCCTTCGCCCTTCGGATCTTCAGGGCTTTCCATTCCCAGCCCGATGCCGAGCGTGACACCCGCCTGACCCGAGACCCATTCCCGCAGCGCGCTGCCGTTGCGCCCGCCGAGACCAATCGCGGTGACCGCATGGCTTCGCAGCTTCGGGTCGGCGACGTTGAGGCGCAGCGTCCCGCCGTCACCCCAGGCGTCGCAGGCGGCCCAGATCGCGCGGGCGAGCGTCGCGTGACGTTGCCAGACCTGCGCCATCCCTTCACCGTGCAGCATATCCAGCGCCGCGCGCAGCCCGAATAGATGGTGGGTTGGCGCGGTGCCCCCGAAGAACTGGTAGAACCGCTCGGGGTCGATACGCCCGCTCCAGTCCCAATAGCGCGAGACGCGGGGCATCGCGGCGCGCGCCTCTTCGGCCTTGGGACTGACAAAGATGAACGACAGGCCGGGCGGCACCATCAGCCCCTTCTGGCTGGCCGTGACGGCGACATCGACGCCCCAGTCGTCCATATGAAATTCCTCGCAGGCCATCGAGGCAATGCAATCGGCCATCAGCAAGGCCGGGTGATCGGCGGCATTCATCGCGGCGCGGATCGGGCGCGGATCGTTCAGCAGCGAAGTGGCGGTATCGACATGGCTGAACAACACCGCCTTGTAGCTATGCGCGGTGTCGGCGCGCAGGGTGTCCTCCAAACGGGCGGGGTCGATCCCGGCGGTGGTGCCGAAGTCGATCTTGTCGGCGATGATCCCCAACCCCTCGGCCATCTCGGCCCAGCCGTGTCCAAACCGGCCCGTGACGCAGACCAGCACCCTGTCCCCCGGCCCCGCGATATTGGCGAGCGCGGCTTCCCAGGCGCCGTGGCCGTTGGCGATGTAAAAGGCCACCTTGCCTCGGGTCATCGCCACCCGCTGCAGATCCGGGACCATGCCCTGAACCATGGTGATGATGTCGCCTTCATAGATGTTGGGCGCAGCGCGGTGCATTGCCTGCAACACCGCATCCGGCATGACGGAGGGGCCCGGAATCGCAAGGTAGGGACGGCCAGCGGCTAGGGTCATGTCGCACCTGTCGGGAAGTGTTCGCACCAAGTGTTAGCCGTGCCCTCGGTCCCGTCAACGCGCGAGCGACCGGAATCCTCATTCGCGCGGGCGCATGGATGGAGAACGTCGCGGCACCTTCTGCCCTCATCGCGCCGCGTGGGTCCGGGCAGCCCCTCGGCACAGGTTCGGCGCACCCGAGGCGCGCCCTGACGACGCGCGGCGGGTCACGTCGCTTGCCTGCGTCCACCCGAGCGCCTAAATGGGGCTGGCTGGGAAACGCCGGCGGCAACACCCGAGGGCAGATGAACCTGATCGAACGGATACAGGCGTGGGAACGGGGCGTTCGCGCCTCTTACAACGTGGATCTCTCAACACCCGAGAACCGTCGGCGGGCGAATATCTACAACCTCTGGTTCGATCACGCGATTCTGCGCACGGTCTGGACGAACTTTTTTCAGATCGCGCCGGGGGTCTACCGGTCCAACCATCCGACCCATGTTCGGTTCGAAAAGATGAAGGCGCTCGGCATCCAATCGGTCCTCAACCTGCGTGGTGCCGGCGGCGCGGCGCATTACCTGACCGAAAAGGAAAGCTGCGAGGCCCTGGGCCTGACTCTGGTGGATTGCACCTTGCAGGCCCGCCACGCCGCGCCGCGCGAAGATATACTGGACGTCATTGCCGCCTTTCGCAGCATCGAACGTCCTTTTGTGATGCATTGCAAATCGGGCGCGGACCGGGCCGGTTTCGCCAGCGCGATTTACCTGATCGTGATGGAAAAGCAGCCGATTTCGGTCGCGCGCCGCATGCTTTCCCCGAAATATGCGCATCTGAAATGGACCAAGACCGGGATCCTCGATTTCATCCTCGACCAGTTCGCGGCGCGCCAGTCCGAGACCGGGATGGACTTTGAAACCTGGATCGCGACGGAGTACGATCACCTCGAAATGCAGGCGGCATATGAGACCAAGCGAGGGCGCGCATGACCAGCAAACCGACGACCGCGGCGCGCCATGATGCGCGGACCCCGATGTCCGAGGGCGCGTCCGACCCCGCGTTGAAGCCGGATCAGCGCCCCTTGTCCGCCACTGGGGCGACCACCGGCAACGCCCCGACCGCTGGCGCCGCCGAGATCGGCGAGCAGCCCGCTCCCGGCATCGATCACGCCAAAGGGCTGCTGGCGTGGTTATGGCGTGGCTATCTACACAAACACATCTTGCTGCTGATGTTGGCCGCTCTGTTCATGGTGCTCGAAGGCTCCATGCTGGGCGCGCTCAGCTGGGTGATGAAGCCGATGTTCGACGTCGTATTTATTCAGGGCAACACCGGCGCGCTTGGTTGGGTCGGCGCCGCGATCCTGGGGATTTTTATTGGACGGGCCATCGCCTCGATTGCGCAAAAGGTGCTGCTGGCGCGCATATCACAGCTAAGTTCGGCCGAAATCCGCACCGACCTTCTGTCTCGGCTGATGCGACAGGACGGCGTGTTTCACCAGACCCACCCGCCGGGGTTCCTGATCCAGCGGGTGCAGGGCGACGTATCGGCCATCAACGACGTGTGGAAAGCGGTGCTGACCGGCGCCGGGCGCGACGCGGTGTCGCTGGTGATCCTGATGGGTGTCGCCGTCTCTGTCGACTGGCGCTGGACGCTGATCGCGATGATCGGCGCGCCGTTGCTGGTGCTGCCTTCGGTGATCGTGCAACGCTTTGTGCGCCGCCGCTCACGCGAGGCGCGTGATCTGGGCGCGCGGCTCGCGGTTCGTCTGGACGAAGTGTTTCACGGTATCGTCCCGGTCAAGCTGAACCGGCTGGAGCAATATCAATCCGACCGCTACGGCGCATTGACCAACGATCTGGTGCGCGCCGAAGTCCGCGCGACCACCGGCACCGCCGCCATTCCTGGCATGATCGACCTGATGGCGGGCCTCGGCTTTCTCGGCGTGCTGATCTTTGGCGGGGGAGAAATTGCCTCGGGCGAGAAGACGGTCGGTGAATTCATGGCCTTCTTCACCGCCATCGGCTTTGCCTTCGAACCACTGCGCCGGCTCGGCACCGTCACCGGGATCTGGCAGGTCGCCGCCGCCGCAATCGAGAGGGTGCGCGAGCTGATGGAAGCCAAGCCCACAATCGTTTCCCCCGCCAACCCGGTGGCGCCGCCCGTCGGCGTCCCTGACGTGGTGATTCAGGGTGTCGATCTGCGATATGGCGACACGCAGGTTTTGACCGGGCTGAACCTGCACGCCCGCGCCGGAGAGACCACCGCTCTGGTCGGGGCCTCGGGCGCCGGAAAATCGACCGTATTCAACCTGCTGGCCCGGCTGGTCGAACCGCAAGCCGGGCAGATCGAGATCGGCGGTGTGTCCGTCCCCGAAATGTCCCTGCCCGACCTGCGCGGGCTGATGTCCGTGGTCAGTCAGGATGCGGCGCTCTTCGACGAGACATTGCGCGAAAACATTCTTCTGGGGCGCAGCGACATCAGCGAGGAACGTCTGAAAGAAGTGACCGATGCCGCCCATGTCACCGACTTCCTCGACAAGCTACCGAACGGTCTGGACAGCCCGGTCGGACCACGCGGATCGAACCTGTCAGGCGGACAACGTCAGCGCGTCGCAATCGCCCGCGCCCTGCTGCGTGACACGCCGATCCTGTTGCTGGACGAAGCGACCTCGGCACTGGACGCGGAAAGCGAAAAGGTCGTGCAGGACGCGCTCGACCTGCTGTCGCATGGCCGGACGGTGATCGTGATCGCGCATCGCTTGTCCACGGTGCGCGAGGCCGACAAGATCGTCGTCATGGATCGCGGTCAGGTGATTGATGAGGGACGACACGATGAATTGCTGGATCACGGCGGCCTCTATGCCCGGCTGCACGACTTGCAGTTCAGGACCGACGGGATGACCGCCGATAGGCTTGCGCTAGAACGTGCGGGTCCGCCCCGAAAAGGTATCGGATCAGCAACAGGAGGTTCCGCGCACCGCGGCGCATCCAGCCTTCTGAGGCGTATCTGGCAAAGCTTGTTCGAGCGGTGACAGGCAGCCCGCGCAGTCGGGACAGACGCCGGGAAAGCGCGACATCCTCCATCAGCGGAAGATCGGGATAACCACCCGCCGCTCGCAACTGCTCCGCGCGGATCAGCAGCCCCTGATCGCCGTAGGGCAGACCGAACAGGCGGCTGCGCAGATTGGCCCAGGCGGCGGTGATGCGCGCGCCGATGCCGGGATGGTCGAAAGCGAGCCGGAAGTACGCCGGCAGGGCCTCCTGCGATCCTGCGGCGGTCATATGCGCGGCGACCGCATCGCTCCACCCCGGTGAGAGCTGCGTATCGGCATGCAGGATCAACAGCCACTCGCCCCCGGCTGCATCCACACCGCGCCCGATCTGGCCGCCGCGTGAGGCCGCGCCGGTGATGACCATGGCCCCGATTTCGGCGGCGATGCGGGACGTCGCGTCGCTGGACCCGCCGTCGCTGACAATCAGCTCGCGGATCAACCCGGCATTCACCCCCTCCATCAGTGAGGCCGCGCATCCCGGCAGGGCGGTCTCTGCGTTCAGTGTCGGAATGATGATCGAAAGCGGGGCGCGCATGGGTTTTGTCGGCGGTCCTAAGTGATATACCTCGGACAAACCCATGAGGGGAGAACCGGATCATGACAAGCCAGAACAGCGACGAACACGCCAGCGAAACCGGGTCCGAGGCGCGACAGGTGTTGCGCGTCACCGGCGGGGATGCCCGTGATTTCCTGCAGAACCTCGTTACCAATGATGTCGCGGGCATCGACAATGGGCCGGTCTACAGCGCCCTCCTGACCCCGCAGGGCAAGCTGATCGCGGACTTCATCATGCTCGCCGAGGGGGATGCGATCCTGATCGACGTCGCCGCTGTCTGGGGGGCCACGCTGTTACAGCGGCTGAACATGTACCGCCTGCGCGCCGATGTGCAGGTGAGCGAGACTGACATTCGGGTCCGGCGCGGAACGGGCGCGCCGCCCGAGGGCGCGGTGATAGACCCACGCGTTCCAGCGCTCGGCTGGCGGCTGTACGGCGCCGAAAGCGGCGACGACGGCACGGATTGGGACGCGATCCGCGTCGCACAGGTGATCCCGCAAAGTGGCGTTGAGCTGAGCGGCGAGACCTTCATCCTCGAAACCGGGTTCGAGAGGTTGAACGGCGTCGATTTCCGCAAGGGCTGCTACGTCGGTCAGGAGGTCACCGCGCGGATGAAGCACAAGACGGAGCTGCGCAAAGGGCTGACCAAAGTGCAAATCCTCGGACGCGCACCGCCCGGCACCCCGATCACCCGCGATGGCAAACCGGTTGGTACCTTGTTTACGCAATCAGGAGAGGAAGCGCTGGCCTACCTGCGCTTTGATCGTATTGGCGAAGGTATGATCGCGGGCGAGGCGCGCTTGGCTCCGCTTGACTAGAGCAGCGATGCCCGGCCCAGTTGCGGGCCTCAGCCATGCAGGCCGCGCAGATTTCCGTAAACGTCAGCCTGCCGATGAAATGAAAAACCCCGCCGGGTTCGGGCGGGGTTTTCACCTCGGCAAAGCGTCATCGGTCGACCCGTTTCAGGCGCGCTCGGCGTATTCCATGGTTTCGGTGTTGACGATAATATCCTCGTCCTGTCCGACGAAGGGCGGCACCATGACCTTGACCCCGTTTTCGAGAATCGCGGGCTTGAAGCTGTTGGCCGCTGTCTGACCTTTGACCACCGGCTCTGTCTCGGCGATCTTGCAGGTGACTTTCTGCGGCAAGGTCGCGTTCAGCGCCTCACTATCGTAAAATTCGATGTGGATCGTCATGCCGTCCTGCAGGAAGGGGCGACGATCCCCGAGGATGTCGGCAGGCAGTTCGATCTGGTCGTAGGTTTCCGTGTCCATGAAGGTCAAGGTTTCATCCGCTTCGAACAGAAACTGCATGTCTTTTTGATCAAGGCGCACGCGCTCGACCTTGTCGGCAGAGCGGAAGCGTTCGTTCAGCTTGGACCCGTTGCGCAGGTTCTTCATCTCGACCTGGGCAAAGGCGCCGCCCTTGCCGGGCTTTACGTGGTCGACCTTCACCGCTGCCCAGAGACCGCCGTTGTGCTCAAGCACATTACCGGGCCGAATTTCGTTTCCGTTAATCTTGGGCATGCCAGTTTCCGCCTACTCGGGTTGATCGCCATCAGTGCGGTCCTATATCTGGCCCTCACGTTTCTGACAAGAGATGGAGGGAATAGGATGACAGACACGAGCCATGCGTGTAGCGCATATCAGGGTTGATAAACTTACCGCCCCGAATCGACACAATTTCGCCATAAACGGCGGCACGCCCTAATCGCAAGAGCAATAACAAAGGTCGAAACATGAAAGATTTCGTTGACGGCACAGCATTCAACAATGAGCAGGGGAACCGTGCGCGCAAGCTTTTTGCCGCCGTGGTCCTGGCTGCCCTGGATGATGCGATTGCCGATGACAAGAAGTACGGCAACGGTCCGGAACAGATTGCACGTTGGGCTCGCTCGCGCGATGGCCGCGAAGTGTTGAGCTGTGCGGGCATTGATCCGAACGAACGTGTGGTGAATGGTCTGATGGACTTTGTCTCTCGGGGTGTGCGCACCTCTGTCGCGCTGTCGCGTGAAGAGAGCGAGCGTCGCCATGCCGCAGAACAGGCCGACGCCGCCTGACAGGCGCATCGACCACCTCTATTAACGCGCCTTTCGGGGTGCGTTTTTTTATGGTCTTACGCAACTGACAGCGGAGGCCGGAATGACAGCACGCGCGATCATGATCCAAGGCACGGGATCCAACGTGGGGAAATCCATGTTGGTGGCGGGCCTTGCACGTGCCTTTGCGGACCGCGGCCTTCGGGTGCGCCCGTTCAAGCCGCAGAACATGTCCAACAACGCCGCCGTG
>TARA_R110002124_G_scaffold31867_47_pt1 | contig 28829 bp, 28 predicted proteins | sample TARA_R110002124 | Tara Oceans TARA_R110002124 (sample SAMEA4397445) | marine metagenome | biome: Polar Biome; feature: [SRF] surface water layer (ENVO:00010504); material: water (ENVO:00002006), including particulate matter (ENVO:01000060) such as... | depth 5 m
GACGTTGTCCCATTCGGCCAGCCGGATCCCCTGTGCCCCCCGCGCCCCATTGCCCGCCAGAATTTCATCGCCGGCGGCTTCCATTTCGATGGCCAGATCCGTCATCACACGCGGATCCAGCGAGACAAGAACACCGAAAAGCGGATCCTCGGGCGATGCGTTCGGCGTGCCGGCCATGACCGGCATCGACATCGGACAACACAGATAGCGGCGGTTGTCATAGACAAACCGCTCTCCGTCCAGCACGGCCTCTTTCGTGCCGCTGGCGATGGCGACGACGCTGGGTTCATAAATCGCCGGGGCACAGGGCACGGCCTGCGTGGCGCGGAAAATCCTGACGCCCGGCACACCGGTTTCCACCAGCCCGTCCTGGCTCATCCTGCTTTCGATCAGGTCTCTGATCTGGGTCTGGTTCATGGCCGGATGTTACGGCCCAAAGCCCCTGTTCGCAACAGACTTGATACAATCAGGCAAGCATTCGCGACTTATTCGCCTGTTTCCCGGCAGGACGCAGATATATTTGCATATCATACCGCACACGAAACACGGCGCACCCTGTCAGGACGCGCATCAAGGAGACCGGATATGGCAGACACGCAATTTGGCCCCAACGGCTGGACACCCGAGCGCCTGGGCTCTCTGTCCGGCAAGACCTTTGTGATCACCGGCGCCAATGCCGGTGCCGGGTTCCAGGCGGCCCGGATCCTGGTGTCCAGGGGCGCGAGCGTGGTGATGCTGAACCGCAGCGCCGGGAAATCCGCCGCCGCCATCACCGATCTGAAAGTCGAATTCGGGGCGGATGCCCCAGTCCGCTTCATACGCATGGATCTTTCCGACCTGGCTTCGGTCCGCGCCGCGGCGCAAGAGGTGCTGTCGACAACGCCCCGCATCGATGCCCTGATCTGCAACGCGGCCATCGCCCAGGTGCCGACGCGCCAGCTGACCGTGGACGGGTTCGAAAGCCAGCTTGGCACCAACCATTTCGGCCATTTCGTCCTGTGCGGGATGCTGTTTGATCGGCTTGACGCCTCGCAGGGGCGGATCGTTGTGGTGGCCAGCCTGGGCTACAAGTTGGGCCTGCGCACCATCCAGTTCGATGACATGAACTGGGACAGGAGCTACAGCGCCAACCCCGCCTACAGCCAGAGCAAGCTGGCGCAGATGATGTTCGCCTATGAGCTTCAGAATCGGGTCAAGGCGGCGAACAGGCATGTCGCGGTTTACGTGTGCCATCCGGGCTCGTCTGCGACCTCGCTGATCAGCACCAGCGGCGGGCGCATGACGCGCCTGGTCTGGTGGCTGATGACCAAGACACCCATGGTGCAGACGGCCGCGCAGGGTGCCTATCCGGAAGTCCTGTGCGCCACCGAATCGGGGTTGGAACAACGCGCCCTGTATGGGCCGACCGGACGGATGGAGTTTGTCGGCCCGGTGGGGCGCGGCACGCTGGAACCTCATGCCCATGACAAGGCGGTCATGGCCAGACTGTGGCAGCGATCCGAACAGGAAACCGGGTTCGCCTGGGCGATCTGACAGCCTGGGCGATCCGAGACGGGGCGATCCGAGACGGGGCGGGCGCGTCACGTCATCGTCCGCGCGCCACCGGAAACGGCCGCGGCGCAAAGAAAATCGGCTTCATCGGGAAAAATGGCGCGCCCGAAAGGATTCGAACCTCTGACCCCCAGATTCGTAGTCTGGTGCTCTATCCAGCTGAGCTACGGGCGCGCTGTGCGGGTGATCTATCGCCACGGGCGGGGTTATGCAAGAGGGGGCCCCGGTTTTTTCCGTGACTTTTCGCCACGACTTTTCGCCGGTGTTCACGCGCGTATTTCAAACGCCATGGGGCAGCCGGATGCGGAACTCGGTGCCCTCGTTCCCGGTGCGCACCAGTTCCAGCCGCCCGCCATGGCCGCGCACCAGTTCGGCGGAAATCACCAGCCCAAGCCCGGTTCCCCCCTTGCGCGCCCCGCCCTGAAACGCGGCGAACAGGTTGTCGCGGGCGCGTTGCGGCAGGCCGGGGCCGGTGTCGATGACGCGGATCACGCAAGCGTCCTCCTCGTCACGGGCGCTGATTTCGACGCTGCCCGCCTGGCCCGTCGCCAACAGCGCCTGGCACGCGTTGCGGGTCAGGTTGGACAGGACACGGAACATCTGTTCGGGATCGGCGCGCAGCATCAAGGTTGGCGGAACGTCGATCAGGAATTCGACCTGATCCTGCGCGCTCTCTCGGGTTTCCTGTTCGGTTTCGACGATCTCCTCCACCATCCGGCGCAGCGCGAACTGGGTCAGACGCGGCGGGGGTTCTTCGGCTTTACCGAAGGCCAGCGTGCTTTCGCACAGATTGACCGCCCGGTTGAGCGAATTCAGCAGTTTCGGCGCCGCACGCGTCACCGCCGGGTCACTGGACGATTCGATCCGGTCGGCGACCAAAGTGGCGGTGGCCAGAATGTTGCGCAGATCGTGGCTGATGCGCGCCACGGCGCCGCCCAGCTGCGCCAGCCGTTCCTTTTGCCGCAAGGCCTGGGTGACGTCCTTCTGAAGATGCTGCAACGCCTCTTCGGCCTCGCGCAATTCCGTGACCCGGGCGCTCGGGGCGATGATGCTGTGTGCGTCCTCGGGGGCCTTGGCATAGGCCGCCATCGAGGCAATCACCCGGCGGATCGGCGTGACGATCAGGCGCTGCGCCGACAGGAACAGCAAGGCCGCGGTGGCCAGCGAAATGATCATCGACAGCCACAGGATGCGCCCGGCGTAGTTCCACAGGGAGTCGCGCAGGGGCGCCGCGCTCATGGTCACTTCCAGCAAAAGCCCGGCTTCCTGCACCGGATCGCCGATCACCCGGATCACCGTGCCGTCTTCGGCGAACAGCGCCTGCAGGCCGTCGCGCATCAGCTCCAGCAGCGACGGCGCGCGCAGATCGTAGGTGCCCACCAGGGGGCCGGGGATAGGCGATGTCAGGACCAGTTCGCGCCGCTCGTCGCGGCGCAGCACCACGTTGTGGACGCCCGCTGTCAGCAGCAGTTCCTCGGCCAGCTTGTCACTGATCGCCCCGTCCGAGGCCAGCAGCGCCAACGAGGCAATCTGCGCCCGCTCGAGGCGCGACAATAGGTAATCCTCGCGGAACCGGGCGACAGACGGCACGAAGATCATGACCTCGGCCAGAAGGACGAAGACCATGGTCAGCAGCAGAAACCGGCCCGAAAGCGTCCGAAAAAACATGGCCTACCCGACTTTGAGGGTCAGGGCACAAATCGCTGCACCAATCCGACCACCCGCTTTACAAAAGGGTTCTCAAACAACTTGGGAGAAAAATAGGCACCCGCGACGCGTTTGGAAAGCTCTCCCATCGTGGGATAAGGCAAAACCATGCCCGCAATTGCCCCCATTTTCAGCCGGTTGGCCAGCGCAAGCGCCCAGATGCCGATCATTTCGCCGGCGCCGGGGCCGACAATGGTGGCGCCGATGGGCCGGCCCTTGAGCACCATGACCTTGATCATGCCATCGCTCAGCCCCTCGGCCCGCGCCCGGTCGGACGCCTCGAACCCCAGTTTGATCACCTGAACCCTGTCACCATGCGCGGCGCGCGCGGCGGCTTCGGTCAGGCCGACCTGCGCCAGCTCGGGCGCGGTATAGGTGACATGCGGGATGTGATCGCGGCGGGATTTCGACGGCAAGGCCAACAGCATGGAGCGGATGATCACCCCGGCCTGATAGCCTGCGACATGGGTGAACTGGCCGCGCCCGGCAATGTCGCCAATCGCATAGACCCGTTTGTTGGAACTGCGCAGGCTGTCCGACACCTCGATCCCGGCACGGCCATGCGTGACCCTGGCCGCATCAAGGTTCAGCCGCGCCAGGTTTGGCTTGCGGCCCACCGCCACCAGCAGATCGGTGCCGTGAAACACCGTGCCCCCCGCGACCTGCACCTCGATGGCGCCGACGCGGCCGCGCACCTCTTGGACCTGCGCGCCTTCAACGATGGTCACGCCCTCGGCGCGCAGGGCGTCGATGACGAAACCGGCGGCCTCAGGGTCGTCATTGCCCAGCGCCTTTGCGCCTTCGATGACTGTCACGGCGCAGCCAAGCCGGCGATGCGCCTGCGCCATTTCCAGCCCGATCGGTCCCGCGCCGATGATCAGCAGGTGGCCGGGGGCCTGGCGCTGCTCGAAGATCGTTTCGTTGGTCAGGTAGGGCACACCGTCCAACCCCGGAATGGGCGGCACCAGGGGCGACGAGCCGGTGGCCACCACGAACCGGCGGGCGCGGATGATCTTGCCCCCGGCTTCTACCTGATCCGGGCCGGTGAAGCGCGCGTAGTCGCGGATCACCCGCACGCCCAGCCCCTCGAACCGTTCTTGCGAATCGTGGGGTTCGATGGCGGCGATCACGCGGGCCACGTGGTCCTTGGCGGCGGCGAAATCCAGCGCGGGTTCATCGGGCGTCACGCCAAACCCGGCGCCCTTGCGGTGCGCGGCGGCGGCCTTGCCGGCCGCCAGAAGCGCCTTGGAGGGCACGCAGCCATAGTTCAGGCAGTCGCCGCCCATCTTGTGCCCTTCGATCAGCACCACGCGGGCGCCCATCTGCGCCGCCCCGGCCGCCACCGACAACCCGCCCGAGCCGCCACCGATCACGCAGATGTCAGTCTTGATGATGTCCATGGCTCAGGCTCTCCGCAGGGTTTTCAGAAGGACCGGCAGCAGCGACAGACCCGCCAGACCCAGAAGCGGACCCAGAATGTAGGGTTCGAAGATGATGCCCAGATCCGGCGCCTCGCCGCGTTCGAACACCGCGCCAAGCCCCGAGCCGACCCAAGTGTAGACCAGCGCCGCCGGGATGATGCCGACAAAGGTTGTCCAGGCAAAACGCCGGGTGGCGACCCCCAGAAAGGCCGGGATCAGGTTGGCGACGAAGAAGGGCACGGCCGGCACCAGCCGCATGGTCATCAGCATAGGCACCTCGTTGGCGCGAATTCCGTCGGTCAGCCTGCGCACCGCGCCGTCGCTGGCATCGATGCGGGCCTTCAACCCCTCGCCCAGGCCGCTGCGCACCGCGGTGAAGATCGCCACCGCGCCGATGGTCGCGCCAAGGACGTTATACAGAACCCCGGGGAACAGGCCGAACAGGAAGCCTCCGGCCAGCGTGGCGACCGTGGCTCCGGGAAGCGAGAAGCTGACGATCACCACGTAGGCCAGAACGAACAGCGCCGGGGTCAGGACCGGGCTGGCGTCACGGTAGGCCAGCAAGGCGTCGCGGTTGTCGCGCAACGTGTCGAAGCTCAGGTAATCGCGCAGGAACACGGCCCCGGCGACAGCGCCCAGAATGACCGCCACAAGCGGCGCCCAGCGGCGAAGGATCGACTTTGAAGGGGTCTGAGACACAGCAAGCTCCCGGATTGATCGGATTACCGCCTATACAGGGGCCTGGCGGCAAAGGTTTCGATGTTTCATGCCGATCACGGGAACGTGGGCTGCGAAAAGCCCGGGTCAAGGCGGCAGGCGCAGGCGCATCCAGCCACAGACCGCCAGAAGCGCACAAACGATCGCCGCGACAACATATGGAAGACGCAGCGCCATGGCGCCGGCCAGCGCACCCACTGACATCAAGCCCCAGCCGAAGAACCGACAGCGGCCGTTGCGCCGCCCCGGCAAGCCTTCGGGGATGTGCCGCCGTCGACAGGACACGGTGACGATGTTCCGCAGCAGGTCCGCGACCATCTCGGTGAACAGCGCCGCCGCCTGCGGTCGGCAGAACTGGGTTGCGGATCAGGTCAGCCATGGCCCCATCAGCAAGGCGCTTGCCAGGCGTGTCAAGCTTTGGCATTGCCTTGTGTCGCAGGGCCGGTCTTTTTTCGCCCAAAGCGCGCCGTGTCAATTGACTTGGCTCTGGTCCTTGGCTATTGCCCGGCCTTCAAGAATGTCGGCCTTCGAATCCCGTTCCTTCGGGTTTGGGCCATTGCCAAAGGAAATTGAGCGATGAAACGCACATTTCAGCCTTCGAACCTGGTTCGCAAGAAGCGCCACGGTTTCCGCTCGCGCATGGCCACCAAGGCGGGCCGCAAGATCCTGAACGCGCGCCGCGCGCAGGGCCGCAAGAAGCTGTCGGCCTAAGCACCGGCCCTCGCGGGACACTGCCATGACACCGCCGCAAGCCCCCGCGCCCAGCACCGATGCTGGAAACCGGGCGCAGCCGGCGGCTTTGTCATGCGCGGCGCCCGGCAAAAGCCTGCCCGTCCTGAAAAAGCGCGCCGATTTTCTGGCCGCCGCCAAGGCCCGCCGCGTGCCCACGGCGGGCTTTCTGCTGCAAGCCCGCCAACGGCAGGATATCGAAGCCGCCACGGGTGTGCGGGTGGGGTTCACCTGCTCGAAGAAAGTCGGCAACGCGGTCATCCGCAACCGCGCCAAGCGCCGCCTGCGGGCCCTTGCGCAGGACGTGCTGAGGCCGCAGGGCCGCCCGGGCTGGGATTACGTGCTGGTCGGCAAACCCGGCGCAACCGTCAGCCGCGACTTCGACGCCCTGCGCGCCGATCTGGCGCAGGCGCTGCGCAAGGTCCATTCCTGAGAGGCGCATTTCGAAACTCCGCTCGCGGGGCATCCCTGCCCCGTGCCATGCGAAGGTTCCGTCCCTTGAAGACGGCGGCGCGATAGCCCACATCTGACGCTTGACCGACAAGGATCGCCCGTGTCCGCATCGCCGCCGCCCCTTCGACCGCGCCCGCGTCAGACAGCCGCCTGGCTGGTGTCCCTGCCGGTGCGGGCTTACCGGCTGGTGCTCAGCCCGTGGCTGGGCAATGGCTGCCGCTATCAGCCCACCTGTTCGGTCTATGCGCTCGAGGCGCTGGAGCGTCACGGTGCGCTCAAGGGCGGGATGCTGGCGGCGCGGCGGATCGCGCGGTGTCATCCGTTGGGTGGCCATGGCTACGACCCTGTCCCCGGCGCCGACCCGGCGCATGACGCCAAGGGGCAGCCCCAGAGCGGGAGCGAAAACGCGCCTGACCGTTGACCCCGCCCCCGGCTTGGCCCTATCCACCGGGGCAGGAGGGCCCGCCCATGCTCGATGACGCCGACGACATCCATCCGCTGTTCTACGGAGCCCCGAAAGGCACCGAATTCCGCAAGCTGCGCAAAAGGCTGGTGCAGCAGGTGCGCGAGGCCGTGGACACGTTTGGCATGGTGCAACCCGGCGCGCGCTGGCTGGTCTGCCTGTCGGGCGGAAAGGACAGCTATACGCTGCTGGCCGTCCTGCACGAATTGCAATGGCGCGGCCTGTTGCCCGTGGACCTGCTGGCTTGCAACCTGGATCAGGGACAGCCGGGGTTTCCGGCCACGGTCCTGCCCGCGTTTCTGGACAAGATGGGCGTGCCGCACCGGATCGAATACCAGGACACGTATTCCATAGTCATGGATAAGGTGCCGCAAGGCCGGACCTATTGCGCGCTGTGCTCGCGGCTGCGGCGCGGCAACCTTTACCGCATCGCGCGCGAGGAGGGATGCAGCGCCGTGGTGCTGGGACACCACCGCGACGACATTCTGGAAACCTTCTTCATGAACCTGTTTCACGGCGGTCGGCTGGCGACCATGCCACCAAAGCTGGTCAACGAGGATGGCGACCTGACGGTGCTGCGCCCGCTGGCGCTTGTCGCCGAGGCCGATTGCGAGAAATTCGCCCGCGACATGCGCTATCCGATCATCCCCTGCGACCTGTGCGGCAGCCAGGACGGGTTGCAGCGCCAGCAGGTCAAGGCGATTCTGGACGGTTGGGAGCACCGCAGCCCCGGGCGCCGCAACGTGATGTTCAAAGCGTTGATGAACGTCCGCCCATCGCATCTGGTGGATCCGAAACTCTTTGATTTCGCTGGTCTTATGGCGGAATCGGGGCCTGCGGCACTGGAAGATAGCGACAATTCTAACGAAATTCCGGCGTTGCGTTAAACCTTCTGTGATGGGCTTGCCCAAACCTGACCCGACACGAACGCGTGACGGGAAGGTAGAGCATGCAGGAATTTACGCGAATGCAGCGTTGGACGGCACTGCTGGCCGGTCAGCGGCGGCGGCTTGCGGTCCTGGGGGTTCCGCTGCTCACGCTGATGGCCCTGTCCACTGCGCTGCCGGTGCCGGCCCTGCTGATCGCGCTGATCGCGCAGATGGCCTTGCTGTTCTGGGCGACGGACGGGGTGTTCCCGCTGCGCGGGTCGGGCATCTTGAACGGCGGCGCCAGCGTGCAGGACCGCGCCCTGCTCGACGCCTCCTTCTCGGCCCTGCCACCCGGCACCCATTCGGCCGCGCTGGCCGTGTTTCTGGACGAAGCCCAGCGACTGACCACCCACCATGGCGAGCGTGTAGTGCAGGCGCTGCTGACGGAATTGGGGCACCGCCTGGCGCGCGCGCTGCGCGAACAGGACGCGTTCTGCCGACTGTCCGCACCAGGTTTCGGAGTTGCGCTCTTTCCTCAGCGCGGCATCGATCTGGGCAGCGTTCTGGCCGTGTCGCAGCGCATTCAGGCGCGGCTGGCCCAACCTTTTCATCACGAAGGGGTGTCCGTGTGGCCCAGCGTATCGATCGGTTTTTGCCTGAGCCGGCGCGCGGCGTCGCTGAACGGTCTGTCGATGCTGGATGCCGCCGAACAGGCGGCGCGCCGCGCCTGCGTTGACGGCCCGGCGGGGCTAAGCAGCTACAGCGTATCCGACTTTCCGGCATCGATCAGCGGCCATCGAGTGGACGAATTGCGCAGCGCCCTGGAAAATGGCGAGTTCGTGGCCTATTTCCAGCCCCAGGTGCGCACCGATTCCGGCAAGGTATGCGGGATGGAAGCCCTGGCCCGCTGGCGGCATCCGACGCGCGGGCTGGTGCCGCCGTCAGAGTTTTTGCCGCAGATCGAGGCCGCCGGGCTACTGCCGAAGCTGGCAGACTGCATGTTGCGCGACGCGCTGGGCACGCTGGCTGCGCTGTCCAGAGCGGAATCCGCCGTGCCCAGCGTGTCCATCAACCTGTCCGCGCAGGAATTGCGCAAGCCCAGCCTGGCCGAGGAAATCGCCTGGGAACTGGACCGCCATGACCTGACCCCCGATCGCCTGACCATCGAAATCCTTGAATCGGTTGTCGCCAACGGAGACGATGATGTCGCGGTGCGCAATATCGCCCGGCTGGCCGGTCTGGGCTGCGGCATCGACCTGGACGATTTTGGCACCGGGCAAGCCTCTATCGCCAATATCCGCCGCTTTGCCGTGGGCCGCATCAAGATCGACAGGTCCTTCATTACCAACATGCACCGCGACCCCGAGCAAGAGCGTATGGTGGCGGCGATCTTGTCGATGGCGGACCGGCTCGACCTGATGACATTGGCCGAAGGCGTTGAATCCGCCGAGGAACAGGTCTTGCTTGCGCAAATGGGATGCGACCATCTTCAGGGCTTCGCCATCGCCCGCCCCATGCCGCGCGAGGATCTCGCCGCCTGGCTCGAGGCCCATGACCAGGCGCTGGCCATGGGCGAACCCTGGTGCGAAGATTTGACACTAACGCGCGCGGCAGCTTCGGGCAGCTGACGGGGGTGGAAAGGGCACGGCACACGGAGGAGACCGCAGGGCGGCTGGCAATTGTCGCGGGGGATGCGGGTGCGTGTGGGTGTGGGTGTGGGTGCGTGCAACGGCATCAAGGAGCGGCAGGTCAATCCCATCACAAATCCGGCAACGCCGCCGAGTTCGATGCGCGACGTCGTCACGGCCGCCGCCGCCCTGATATCGGTCAGCCCCCCCCCGACGGCCCCGTCCTGCCACGCCAAATGCGCGCAGGCGCTGCGCGGATGGTCCGGCAGCCAGCGCCCGCTGCGCTGGACGCAACGCTGACGACTGCCTCACCACGCCTGATACAGCCGGAAAACCCGCGACATTGAAGGCACGAGCAGGGGAATCCGCTTGACCTTTGTGGGCTGGGCTTGTTGAACCGGCGCAGCAATGAAATCGCGCCCGGAAAGCCCCGATGGACGATCAGACAAAGAACCTCATTCTCGCCTTCGCGCTCAGCCTTGCGGTCATCATGGGCTGGTTCGCCCTGTTCCCGCCGCCCGAGCCACAGCCGGCCGACACCGCTTCCCAAAGCGAACTGGTGACCCCGCCGGCAGCGCAAGGCACGGATCCTGCCCAGGCGACCCCGGCCGCCGAGCCGGTCGAGCAAGCCGTCCGCGTTGCCATTGACACCCCTCGCCTGACTGGCTCCATCTCGTTGACCGGCGGCCGCTTCGACGATCTGCAACTGCGCGGCTACCGCGAGACGGTTGCGGAAAACTCCGATCTGGTTCATTTGCTCAACCCGGTCGGGGGCACGCGGCAGGCCTTCTACGCCCTGTTCGGCTGGAGCCCGCGCGGCACACTGGATTACGAGATGGTGCCAGGCCCCAACACCGTTTGGGAACAGGTCGGCGCCAATGACCTGATGCCGGACACGCCGATCACCCTGCGCTGGGAAAACGGGGCCGGACTGACCTTCACGCGGGTCATCAGTGTCGATGACGACTATGTGTTTACCCTCGATCAGAGTGTCGAAAACACGACCGATGCGCCGGTCTCGCTGGATCCCTACGGGATCCTGGCGCAGCACGGTGTTCCCGAGGATCTGCAATCATTCTTCATCTCGCATGAAGGCCTGGTCGAGATGAACGATGGCAGTCTGATCGAAGACAAATACAGCGCCATGGAAAGCTATACGGTCAGCGACCGCGAGCGCACACCGACCCGCCTGGAAAACGTCGCAAGCAACGGCTGGATCGGATTTACGAGCAAGTATTTCATGGCCGCGCTGATCGGCGTTCCGGGCCAGGGCTACACCAGCGTGGCGCAATATGTCCCGGGCGCCGACATCTATCAGGCGAGCATGCGCCAGCCCACGGTCACCGTGCAGCCGGGCGAAACGGCGTCGGTCGAGTCGATGCTGTTTACCGGGGCCAAGGAATTCGAAACCCTGAGCCGTTACGAGGATGCCGGAATCGAGCGCCTGACGGATGCGATCGACTGGGGCTGGTTTTTCTTCCTGACCCGCCCGATCTTCCAGGTGTTGAACCTGATCTTCGGCATTCTCGGCAACATGGGCTGGTCCATTCTGGTGCTGACCCTGTTCCTGAAGGCGCTGTTGCTGCCGCTGGCATGGAAATCCTATGTTTCCATGGCGCGCATGAAGGAACTTCAGCCCGAAATGGCGAAGATCAAGGAGCGCGCCGGCGAAGACCGTCAGAAGCTTCAGCAGGAAATGATGGCGCTGTATCGCGAGAAGAAGGTGAACCCTGCTGCGGGTTGCCTGCCGATCCTGCTGCAGATTCCGATCTTCTTTTCGCTCTACAAGGTGATCTTCGTCACCATCGAATTGCGCCATGCGCCATGGCTTTGGGTGTTCAACGATCTGTCGGCCCCCGATCCCACCTCGCTTTACAACCTGTTCGGCTTGCTGCCATGGGACGCGCCGGTGACGGGCTCCATTCTTGCGACGGTTTTCCTGGGTCTGCTTCCGTTGCTGTTCGGCGCGTCGATGTGGTTCCAGATGCGCCTGAACCCCGCGCCACCGGATCCGATGCAGGCCACGATCTTCAACTGGATGCCCTGGGTTTTCATGTTCGTGATGGGTGGATTTGCCTCGGGCCTGCTGATCTACTGGATCGGGAACAACATCATCACCTTCACACAGCAGTTCCTGATTATGTCAGCGCACGGGTCGCGGCCCGATGTGTTTGGCAACATCAAGGCGTCGGTCAAACGCAAGAACGGCAAGGCCAAGTGACCGCGCCGTGCCTGGCGCATATTGTCCGGCACCCGATCAAGTCGCTTGGGTATCAGGAAATCGAGAGGGCGGCCCTGACCCGGGGCCGCCCACTTGCCTTTGACCGGGTCTGGGCGCTGGCCACGACAGCGGCGGGATTTGGCGATGATGCCGTCGACTGGGCCCCCAAGATGCGGTTCGTGCGCGGCGCAGTGCAAGGAAGCCTGCAAGCGGTTCAGATCCGCCTGAACGATGCGGATGGCAGTCTGACGCTGACCCACCCGCTGCGCCCCGACTTTACCGGCACGCTGCCGCAGGACGCCGCCGCGCTGGTTGACTGGGTGCGCCCGCTTTGGCCGGCAACCCGCCCCGCGCCCGACAGGTTGGTCACGCGCGCTGACGGGCTGGCATTCGGCGATGTGCCGGACCCGTATCTGAGCGTGCTGAGCCTGACAACCAACCGGATTCTGGGCCAGCGCATGGGGCGCGATCTGTCCATTCACCGCTGGCGCGGAAACCTGTGGCTTGACGGGCTGGCTCCGTGGGAGGAATTCGACCTGGTCGGTCGGGATCTGCGCATCGGCACGGCACGGCTGAGGGTCGAGGAGCGCATCACGCGCTGTGTCGCCACGACCTTCGATCCGCAGTCAGGGCGCCAGGCGGGCGATACGCTGGCGGCCCTGGAAAATGCCTGGGGCCACACCGATTTCGGTGTCTATGCCCGCGTGATAGAATCCGGAGACATCTTCTTGTCCGACAAGGTAACAATTCTGACATGAGCATGACCCTGCCCTTTCCCGTAACCCCGCAACCGACCCCGGAGGACGAGGAAGCCGGCCGCAAGCTGTTCGCGGGCGACGTGAATTTTGTCAAAGGCGTAGTGGCGATGTCTGGCCTGCCGCCTGCCGACCGGCTGGAAATCTGCTTCGCCGGGCGCTCGAACGTCGGCAAATCCAGCCTTATCAATGCGTTGACCGGGCGCAAGGCGCTGGCCCGAACATCAAACACTCCCGGGCGGACGCAAGAGATCAACTATTTCGACGTCGGCGGCCAGTTCTACCTGGTCGATCTGCCGGGCTACGGTTTCGCCGAAGCGCCCCTGCACGTGGTCAAGCAGTGGCAGGCGCTGCTGAAGTCCTACCTGTCAGGGCGCGCGACCTTGCGCCGGGCCTTTGTGCTGATTGACATGCGCCACGGTATCAAGAAGGTCGATGACGAGATCATGGGCCTGCTGAACCAGGCTGCCGTGACCTTTCAGGTGGTGCTGACCAAGGCCGACAAGATCGGCGCGGCGCAACAGGAAAAGACGCTGGCGCAGGTGCGCGCCGCGTTGCAACGTCACCCGGCCTCGTTTCCCGAGCTTCTTGTCACCTCGTCCGAAAAAGGCGAGGGTATCGCCACCCTTCGCGCCTTGATCGCGACCATGAAGTAAGCGCCCATGAGACATCAGCCCATGAACCGTGACTGGACCGCCACCGCCCGCACCTTGTCCGAGGCCCTTCCCTATCTTCAACGCTTTTCCGGCGCGGTCGTGGTGGTCAAATTCGGCGGCAACGCCATGGGCGACGAAGCCGCCATGGCCGAATTCGCCCGCGATATCGTGCTGATGCGGCAGGTCGGCATCAACCCGGTGGTGGTGCATGGCGGCGGCCCGATGATCAATGACATGCTCAAGCGACTGGGTATTGCGTCGGAATTCGTGCGCGGCAAACGGGTGACCGACAAGGCCACCGTTGAGGTTGTCGAGATGGTGCTGACCGGGCTGGTCAACAAGCGCATCGTCCAGGCGATCATGGATGAAGGCGGGCGGGCCGTCGGCCTCAGCGGCAAGGACGACGACATGATGGTCTGCGTCGCTGACGACCCCGAACTGGGCTTTGTCGGCCGCCCCGTGGAGATGAATGTGCAGGTTCTGCGTGACCTGTTCAACGCGGGCATTATCCCGGTTGTAGCGCCCGTGGCCACCGGCATGGCCGAGAACGAGACCTTCAACGTGAACGGCGACACCGCCGCCGGCGCCATTGCCGGCGCGTTGCAGGCGGACCGGTTGCTGCTGCTCACGGATGTGAGCGGCGTCAAGGATGCCGACGGCAATGTCCTGACCGAGTTGAACCCGGACGGCGTGCGCGCGATGATCGCCGATGGCACCATTGCCGGGGGCATGATCCCCAAGACCGAAACCGCGCTGATGGCGCTGGAGCAGGGGGTGCGCGCCGTGGTCATCCTGGATGGCCGCGTTTCCAACGCCTGCCTGCTGGAACTGTTCACCGAGCCGGGCGCCGGGTCGATGATCCGCTCGTCCGAGCCGCGCGTGACGCCCCATGACCGGCCAGAATGACTTGCTTGCAGCGCTCGAGGCGCTGCATCTGGTCGCTGTTGCAACCCTGCCCGCCGATCCCGAATTCTGCCCCGAACCGTTGCAGCGTCTGGTGCTGATCGGTCCAAAGGGCGGGCGGACCTGGTGGGATAGCGTGACGACCGCGCCCGAATGGCTGGACGGCACTCCGGATCCGTTGGATCGCTGGTCCAGGCGTGTGCTGGACGGGATTGCGCGCCATTTTCAGGGCCAGGCGCTTTACCCGTCCGATGGCCCGCCCTACCCGCCATTCTTTCGCTGGGCGCAAGACAGCGGCAACCTGTGGCAAAGCCCGGTGGGAATGCTGGTGCACGCGGACGCCGGGTTGTGGGTGTCCTTCAGGGGCGCACTGGCGCTGCCGTTCGACGTCACCGTGCCGCCGGCCCAAAACCCTTGCCTCGCCTGCGCGGTGCAGCCCTGCAAAACCGCCTGCCCGGTCAATGCCCTGTCCGCCAACGGCTATGACGTTGCCGCTTGCCACGCCTTTCTGGATAGTGTGGACGGACAGGATTGTCTTTCAAGGGGTTGTCAGGCCAGACGTGCTTGCCCCGCCTCACAAAGCCATGCAAGACTGGCAACCCAATCCGCCTATCACATGAGCCGGTTTCATAAATGACAAAGCGCCTGATCCTGACGCGGCATGCCAAATCCAGCTGGGATGACCCGACGACCCCTGACCATGACCGCCCGCTGAACGACCGCGGCAAGGCCGCTGCCGCCGATCTGGGCGAATGGCTGGCCTCGCGCGGGTATATTCCCGGCGAGGTTCTGTGCTCGGACGCGATGCGCACGCGCAAGACGTGGTCGGGCTTGGCGCCGGCCCTGCCCGGCACCCCCATCTTGACACTGAAACCCGCGCTCTATCATGCCGGGCCGGATGTGATGCTGGCGGTGCTGCGCCACGCGACGGCGGACACGGTGATGATGATCGGTCATAATCCCGGCATCAGCGAATTTGCCGAACGCATCGTCGCCCAACCGCCCATGACCCCGGAATTCGCGCGCTATCCCACCGGGGCGACCCTGGTCGTGACGCTTGAAATCGACAGCTGGAGCGACGCGGGCTACGGTCTGGGCGCCGTTCGGGACTTTGTTGTTCCGCGCGAAATCACCGCGTAAAATCTGGTCGCCGGGCGCGCCGAAAGGACGTGCAGCGCAAAAAAAGGGGGCGCGATGCCCCCTTTTCCTGTCTGTTTTTCGGGTGTCAATGCCCCAGGATCTGGCTCAGGAACAGCTGTGTGCGTTCCGATTGCGGATTGTTGAAGAACTCCTTGGGCTCGTTCTGCTCCACGATCTGACCCTGGTCCATGAACACCACCCGGTTGGCCACGGCCTGCGCAAAGCCCATCTCGTGCGTGACGCAGAGCATCGTCATGCCCTCTTCCGCAAGCTCGATCATTGTATCCAGAACTTCCTTTATCATCTCGGGGTCCAGCGCCGAAGTCGGTTCATCGAACAGCATGATGCGCGGCTTCATGCAAAGCGAGCGCGCAATCGCCACCCGCTGCTGCTGACCGCCCGACAATTGCCCGGGGAACTTGAGCGCCTGCTCGGGAATCTTCACCTTCTCAAGGTAGTGCATCGCCACTTCCTCGGCTTCCTTCTTGGGCGTCTTGCGCACCCAGATCGGTGCCAGCGTCAGATTGTCGAGGATCGACAGATGCGGGAACAGGTTGAAATGCTGGAAAACCATTCCGACCTCGGACCGGACCTTGTCAACGTTCTTGAGGTCCGATGACAATTCGGTCCCGTCGACGATGATCTGACCCGCCTGATGCTCTTCCAGCCGGTTGATACAGCGGATCAACGTCGATTTGCCCGATCCGGAAGGCCCGCAGATCACGATGCGCTCGCCACGATTGACGGTCATGTTGATGTCGCGCAACACGTGGAATGTGCCAAACCACTTGTTCATGCTGCTGATCTGGATCGCGACCTCGTCGCTGACCGTCATGTGGCTGCGATCGATCGCGCGTTCAGCGATGGTTTCCATGGCTGATCTCCTTATTTGTGGTCAGTCTTGAGGCGGCGCTCAAGATGCATCGAATACCGCGACATGCTGAAACAGATGATCCAGAAGACCGCGCCGATAAAGATGAAAAGCTCCCAGTATATCCCCTGCCAGGCCGAGTTGGCCCGGATGGCAGAAGCCAGTCCGATGGGATCCATGAGGCCGATGAACACCACCAGCGTGGTATCCTTGAACAGGCCGATGAAGGTGTTGACGATGCCCGGGATCGAAATTTTCAGCGCCTGAGGCATGATAATCAGGCGCTGCGCCCTCCAATAGTCCAGCCCCAGCGCATCGGCGGCTTCATACTGGCCGCGCGGCAGCGCGGCCAGACCGCCCCGGATCACCTCGGCAATGTAGGCCGTGGCAAACAGCGTCACCATGATGATGACGCGCAGGATCAGGTCGAAATTGGTGCCTGGCGGAAGGAAGTAGTTCAGCAGCAGGGAAGCCGTGAACAGCAGGGTGATCAGGGGCACGCCGCGGATGAACTCGATGAAGATCACGCTGATCGATTTAATCAGCACCATGTTGGATTGCCGGCCCAGCGCAAACAGGATGCCCAATGGCAGGGACAACGCAATTCCCGAAAGGCCGATGATGATCGACAGTGTGAACCCCCCGAAGTCGGAAGTCGAGACTTGCTCGATGGCGATTGGCATGATGGCCGTCAGACCGTCAGAAAGCGGCGCCCATCCATAGAGCCAATAGAGGACCGGAACGATGACCGCGGCCGCCGTCGAATACAGCGTGCCGAAACTTGCAAGCCCGGCCAGTGCCGCGTAGCCCAGGCCGAAACCCAATGCTGCGGTGATCGGCACCCAGATCGACCCGCCCCAAAGCAGGAAAAAAGCCAGGAACGGATAGGCAAGCGAGAACCACAGGACTTTGCGCGGAACCGACGGGAACAGGACCGGCGCGATCGCCACGATCATCAGCAGGAAGGTGACGGTCGGACGCCAATACAGTTCGGACGGGTAGAAGCCGAACATCAGTTGCGGCCAGCGCTCCTTGATGACGCCCCAGCAGGCACCGCTTGTGCCGTGCTCTGTCACGGCGCCCGCCGCGGCCAGGATCTCACGGCACTCGCTCAGAGAACCTGAATTCCAGATGGAGCTCATCAACCACGGGCCGATGGACAGGACGATCCAGATCACGGCCAGGATCGACAGGATCGTCAGGACCGAGTTGAGGATGCCGCTGAACAGGTTTTCCTGAACCCACCGCACCACGCCGATCTGGCTGGAGGGCGGGGCCTGTTCAGGCAGCATTTCCTTGCGGACATAGGTGAGTGTGTTGGTGTCTGACATATCACCGCTCCTTCAGCTTGACGCGGCTGTTGTAGACGTTCATCGCCGAGGAAATCAGCAGGCTCAGCGTCAGGTAGATCAGCATCATCAACATCATGCCTTCCAGCTCGCGGCCGGTCTGGTTGATGGTGATGCCGCCCAGCGTCGAGCGCAGATCCATGTATCCCACGGCCAGGCCCAGCGACGTGTTCTTGGTGAGGTTCAGATACTGGGAAATCAGCGGCGGGATGATGACGCGCAACGCCTGCGGCAGGATCACCAGGCGCATCGTCTTGCCCGGCTGCATTCCCAGCGCCGCCGCGGCCTCGGTCTGGCCATGGGAAATGGCCTGGATACCGGCGCGCACGTTTTCCGCGATGAAGGCGGCGGTATAGACGCTCAGCCCCAGCCACATGGCGATCAGCGAACTGCGCAGTTGAATACCGCCCTGGAAATTGAAGCCCCGTAGAGCCGGGTAATCCAGATAGAACCCCAGCGCCAAAAGCAGCAAGATGGCGGGCAAGAGCAGGATCAGGATGCTTTTCCACCACGTTACCGGGCGGACACCGGTGGCGTTCTGAACCGCCGTTGCATGGCGCAGAACCCGCTTGTTCGCCCAGAACGACAAGATCACGACAATGATGAACGCGATGGCATCAAGGCTCGGCGCAACGACGCCCAGATCCAGCGAACCCAGGCTGCGCTCGAATTGCGGGGCCGGGATATAGACGCCGCGGTTGGTAATGGCGACGCTGTCGAATACCGACATCGTGGCAACCGGATCGTCACCCCGGAAATCGCGCGGGGCAGGCATTGCCTCGGCCATGATCGCGCCGAACACCAGGATCCACAGCAAAGTGGGAATGTTGCGGAAAGTTTCGATATAGATTGTCATCAGGCGCGCAACGATCCAGTTCTTGGACAGCCGCAGAACACCGGCGATGACCCCCAGAATGGTGGCCGTGACGCAGCCCATGATCGCCAGGATGATGGTGTTCAGCAGGCCGACAATGGCCGCCCGGGCGTGTGTGCTGGTGCTGGAATATTCGATGGGCCGCTGCGAAATGTCGTAACCCGAGACATTCCACAGAAAGCTGAACGAGAAGTCCTTGCCCAGCGCCGCAAGGTTCTTGACCGTGTTGTCCACCAGCCAGGCAGCGCCCAGCATCAGGCCGAACAGAACAAAAATCTGGATTGTGTAAGAGCGATACCGCGAATCATAAAGCAGCATGCTCAGGCGAAACGACTCCTTCGGAGCCCCGCTATCCATCGCCATGTAATGTCTCCCTGCACCCGTGCGGTGTTTTGGTTATGGCCCGGCCGGTATTCCGGTCACTGGGCAGCACGGTTTTGCATTGTTCCTGAAGAAAGAAACGGCGCGCGATCCCAGGACCGCGCGCCGAACCGAACCTTAGCGGAACGGCGGTGCGTAGATCAGACCACCCTGGGTCCACTGCGCGTTCAGACCACGGGCCAGACCGATCGGCGTCTGCTCGCCGATATTGGCGGCAAAGATCTCGCCGTAGTTACCGGCAACAGCGATCGCGTTGCGTGCCCAGTCGGCATCCAGACCCAGCATCTCGCCCAGCGAGCCTTCGGTGCCCAGCAGACGGTTGATTTCCGGGTTGTCGGTGCCGGCGGCCATCTGATCCAGATTGGCCGAGGTCACGCCCAGCTCTTCAGCGGCGATCAGCGCGTTCAGCGTCCAGCGGACAACGTCACCCCACGGCTCGTCGCCTTCGCGGACCAGCGGGCCCAGCGGCTCTTTCGAGATGATTTCCGGCAGGATCACATGATCGCCCGGCGCTTCGAACGAGGCGCGGGTGGCAGCCAGGCCGGACGCGTCGGTGGTATACACGTCGCAGGCGCCAGCCAGATACTGCTGCTGCGCTTCAGCGTTGGTTTCGACCGGCACGGGCTCGTAGCTCATGTTGTTGGTCCGGAAGAAGTCAGCAAGGTTCAGTTCGGTGGTGGTGCCGGTCTGGATGCAGACCGTCGCGCCGTCCAGCTCTGTCGCCGACGAGACGCCGAGCTCGCGCGGGACCATGAAGCCCTGGCCGTCATAGTAGTTCACGCCAACAAAGGTGAAGCCAAGGTCCACATCGCGCGAGAAGGTCCAGGTGGTGTTGCGGGCCAGCATGTCGATTTCGCCCGAGGCCAGCGCGGTAAAGCGGGTCTGGCCAGTGGTCGGCACGAAGTTGACCGCGGTCGGGTCATCAAGAACAGCGGCGGCAACGGCGCGGCACACAGCCACGTCAAATCCTTGCCACTCGCCATTGGCATCCGGTGCGCCGAAGCCGTTCACACCGGTCGAAACGCCGCAGTTCAGCGTGCCGCGGGCCTGGACATCTTCCAGAGTGCCAGCGGATGCCATACCAGCGGACAGGGCAGCTACCGTAAGCGTGCCCAGAATGAGAGATTTCTTCATTTTTACCTCTTCCTGTCTTTAACTTTGCTTTCCCGGCGCTGCTACTTTGCGAAGCTTGGCGGCCGGAAAACCGACAATCACGAACCGGGCACAAAATGCCCGGCCCACGAACCGCACCCAATCGGTGCTGCATCTAGAAATCTGATCGGAGTTTCACAGATCGTCAAGTCTTGCATTCCATTACAGAATGTTACGCCGGGGAAAGTGGTTCGGAATCGGCGCAACACCCTGCACCGGGTCACATTTATTGATTGTCATGTGCAGCAATGAAAGAATCTTGCGGCGTCGCGGAAGGACTGATGCCGTCGGGCGGCCTGTGCGCCGGCCTCGTCATCATGGCCCCATTGCTCGATCTGCCAGTCTTCATCGATTCGCGACCAGCGCCACAAGTCCTCGACAGGGCTTTGATTTTCGGTCGCGGCAAGGCCGATGACCAGCGATCCGGGCAGCGCCACAAGGTCATGAAACGCGGTCAGCTGAAACGCCGTGAACCCGTCCAGATGCGCCCTGAGCGCGGTCAGTGTCTCGGGCTGCTGCGGGGTCGGCATGATCCCGGTTGTGACCTGCCAATCCACCCCGAAGCGCCGCGCCGCCCAGTCCAGAAGCGGGTCCCAGGCGGCGGCCTGACGGGCCGTCAGTTCGACCGGCGCCTCGGCCCGGTAGCACAAAAGGTCGGTCTCGCCATAGGCGCCCAGCATGTCCGCAACTTCCGCGAACTGAACCCGCACCTTGTCAATCGCCGCGTTGGCAAAGCGGGTCGCGGGCATGGCCTCGGGGTTGATCCGATCGCCCTGCGCGTCCCATTCAGCGGCGATATATCCGGCCAGATCCGCGGTCGGAACCGACAGCAGCGCCTTGGCCGGGGTCTTGATCGCCCGCCCGTCCAGCGACACGCCAAAGCCGCCCTCGTGCTCGCTCACCGTTACCGATGTGTAGAACCGTCTGCGCCGCGCGCCGCTCATGCCTGCCCCCAAATCCTGTCCAATGTCGCTGGTAAATCCTGGAACCGGTCGATCAGCATATGGGCCTGGTCCAGGGCCGCCCGGGGATGATAACCCCAGGTCACGCCGATCCGGTGCACACCCGCCGCCGCGCCCATGTCCATGTCGAAACTGGTATCGCCGATGATGACCGTGTCCTGCGGCGCGCATCCGGCCTCGTTCATCGCTGCCAACAGCATCGAGGGGCTGGGCTTGCTGGGATGGTCGTCGGCCACCTGCGTGGTCACGAAATAGCCCTCCAGCCCGTGCGCCGCCATCACATGCCGCAACCCGCGCCGGGATTTGCCTGTGGCCACGCCCAGCAGCATGTCGGCGCGCGCGGCCAGCTGCTCCAGCACCGCTTGCGCGCCCGAATACAGGGGTGACGCGGTATCGGCGCGCATCCCGGCGAAGCTGGATTTGTAGGCAGCCACCAGCGCCCCGGAATCGGCGCCCGGAGCCAGCCGCGCCATGGCTTGCGGCAACGACAGGCCGACAATCGACAGCACATCCTCGCGCGGCGGGCAGATCAGGCCCAGCGCGTCGAACGCCCGCTCCATCGCGCCATGAATATGCGCCTGGCTATCGACCAGCGTGCCGTCGACATCGAAAACGATCAGCTTCATGCGTCCTCGAACGGGTCCAGCGGCACATCGGTGTCGCGCCAGCCCAGCGTTTTCCAACTGCGCGCCATGTGGTCGGGCAGCGGTGCCTCCAGCGTGACCTCGGCACCTGTGACCGGGTGGACAAAGCTGATCGCGCGCGCGTGCAGGTGCAGCTTGCGGCTGATGTCGCCGCCAAGCTGCGCGCCCCAGCCGTCACCCAGGTTTTCCTGGCCCGAGCCACCGTATTTGCCGTCACCAATGATCGGATGGCCCAGTTCCGCCATATGCGCGCGCAGCTGGTGCGTGCGCCCGGTGATTGGCACCAGCGCAACCCAGGCGGCGCGGCTGCCCAGCCGCTCGAGCACCGCGAAATCGGTGGTCGCGCGCTTGGCCCCTTCGGTCGCCTCGACGTCGCGGGGGTGAATGCAGCGCATCTTTTCATGCCCCTGCCCGCCCGACTTCACCAAACCGAAGCGAATCGTTCCCATCGACGGGCTGGGAACACCGGCCACGATCGCCCAGTAGATCTTTCGCGTCGTGCGGTTGCGAAAGGCTTCGCCCAGCCGGCGGGCCACACGCGGCGTGCGGGCCAGCAGCAGCACGCCCGACGTGTCCTTGTCCAGCCGGTGCACCAGCACGGGGCGCTCCTTGTAGCCGAATTTCAGTGCCTCGGTCAGCCCATCGACATGATGATTGCCCTGCCCCGATCCCCCCTGCGACGGCAGGCCCGGCGGTTTGTTCAGGGCGATGATATGCTCGTCCTTCCACAGCACCGCGTTCTGGATCATCCGCGCGTCCTCGGCCGCAATGCCGGGGGCCGCGTCAGCAGGCGGTGGCGGCGCATAGTCATCGGGCAATGGCGGCACGCGCACCGTCTGACCCGGCTGCACACGGTCCGAGGCCTTCGCGCGTTTGCCATCGATCCGCAAGTCGCCCTTGCGGCAGAATTTCTCGACCATTCCTTGCGTGACCTGCGGAAACCGGCGCTTGAGCCAGCGGTCCAGCCGCTGGTCGCCGTCATCCGCCTCAAGGGTTATCTGCTGCACGCCGCTCATGCGAATACGCTCCTTGCCAGCGCCATGCCGGCGACAATCGCGCCCAGTGACAAGATCACCGACGCCAGGACATAGCTTGCGGCCAGGCCCGACTGTCCGCGCTCATAAATCGTCAGGGCATCCAGGGAAAAGGCCGAAAACGTGGTGAACCCGCCCAGCACGCCGGTCATCAGGAATGGCGCCAGGCGGTTTGCGCTCAGATGGGCCAGAATCACAATGATCGCCCCCATCAGGAAAGACCCCAGGACATTCACCACCAGCGTGCCCCAGGGAAACCCCGGCCCCATCAGACGTATCGCCGCCACGCCGGTCAGATACCGGCCGCTGGCACCAATCGCCCCGCCAAGGGCCACCTGAAGAAGGGTCGAAAACATCCCGCGTCTGTCGCGCGCGGCCACCCTTTTGTCAAGGTGACGCGGCCACTCGCGGGTCAACCCGTGCGGCCATAAAAGGTCAGGCGCGCGGTTTCCGACAAGGCCACGCCGGGCTCGGCGTTATAGGCCAGCACCGCCAGCATCCGCGTGCGCGCCCCGGTATTGGGCGCCACCCGGTGCATCGAATTGCGACCGCGAAAAAACACCAGCGTCCCGGCCTGCGCGTTCAGGCTGGACACCGGCCGCCGCCCCTCCAGAATTTGCGCCACCGCATCGAACCCCATGTCGCCGGCATCGGCATCGCGCACATCGGTGGCGTATTCGAACGCGCCGCCCGCCTCGGGCGCCTGCACCATCAGCGTGATGGAAAACGAGGAATTGTCGAAATGCCACCCCAACTCTTGCCCGGTCTCATGAAAGTGCAGGTTGATCGACGACAACGGGTCGGCATAGCCGTGCAGTTCCGCCGTGCCGAGAACCGCGCACAGAAAGGCGCGGAACCGGTTGTCATCGTAAAGCTGGCGCAAGGGCGAGGCGGCGGCGAGGCGGTCATCGGTCAGGCAACCCTTGGTCGATGTCACCTGGCGGTTGCGCGGATGATCGGCGGCGTAGGCCGGATCAGGCGCGCTCAGGTAGACGCTGTGCTCCTCTCGCTTGGCATAGACCGCAGCGCGCCCAGCCTCGCCTTCGGCGCGGATCTGCTCGATTGCAGCGGGCAGGACGAACCCGTCCAGCACCAGAATGCCCCCCGAGTCATACGCCGCCTTGCAGCGCGCCCGGAACGTGCTGTCCTCCAGCGGATAGCGGGACAGATCAACGATATGTGGCAAAGCCATGCTCAAGGCTCCTTTCGGCTGGCGCGCAGGCGGGCAAACCAGTCCACACGCTTCTTCAACTCGCGTTCGAACCCGCGCTCCACGGGCCTGTAAAGGACTGGTCGCTTCACCCCCTCGGGGAAATAATTCTGGCCGCTGAACCCGTCCTGCGCTTCGTGGTCATAGGCGTAACCCTCGCCGTAGCCCTGCTGCGCCATCAGCCGCGTGGGCGCGTTCAGGATGATCGCCGGGGGCATGGCTGAACCGGTCTTTTTCGCCAGATCCCGCGCGCCCTTGTAGGCCACGTAGACGGCGTTCGATTTAGGGGCCAGGGCCAGATAGACAAGGGCCTGCGCCAGTGCCAACTCGCCCTCGGGGCTGCCCAGGCGCTCATAGGTGTTCCACGCTTCCAGGCACTGCGCCTGCGCCTGCGGGTCGGCAAGGCCGATATCCTCGACCGCCATGCGTGTGATCCGGCGGGCCAGGAAACGCGGATCCTCGCCCCCCTCCAACATCCGGGCAAACCAGTAAAGCGCCGCATCCGGGTCGGAACCGCGCACCGATTTGTGCAGCGCGCTGATCAGGTTGTAATGCTCGTCACCGGATTTGTCGTATTTCGCCGCGCGTCGCATCAGCCGCCTGGACAGCGTCTCGCGGTCCAGCGGCGCCTTGAGCGCCCCACCCAGCGTCCAGGCCATCACCTGCTCGATCAGGTTCAGCAAGCCGCGCCCGTCACCGTCGGCCATCTCCAACAAGGCCTCCCGCGCATCGCCGCTCAACGGCAGCGCACGGTTCAACCTGCGCTCGGCGCGCTGGGCCAGTTTCTCCAGATCGGCCAGCGACAAGCGGTTCAACACGATCACCTGACTGCGGCTCAGCAAGGCGGCATTCAACTCGAAGGACGGGTTTTCGGTCGTCGCACCGACCAGCAGGATCGTGCCATCTTCCATGTAGGGCAGAAACCCGTCCTGCTGCGCCTTGTTGAAGCGATGGATTTCATCGACGAACAGCAGAGTGCCCTGCCCGTTCGTCCGGCGCAGACGCGCAGCCTCGAACACCCTGCGCAGGTCCGGAACGCCGGTGAAGATCGCGCTGACCTGCACGAAATGCAGGTCCGTGGCCTGCGCCAGAAGGCGCGCGATGGTGGTCTTGCCTACACCGGGCGGGCCCCACAGCACCAGCGACGACAAGGCACCGGCGTTCAACATGGCCCCCAGCGGCCCGTCAGCCCCCAGCACCGCCTCTTGCCCAATCACATCCGACAAGCTGCGCGGGCGCAACCGGTCCGCCAACGGACGCGGCGCATCGTCGGGCGCGGACGCAGTGTCAGAATCTCTGTGAAACAGATCGGCCATGGCGCAAAACTACGCGCCCCACTCCGTCAGCGCCATAGGGAACGCAAACACATCCAAACTCATCTTTGTGCCAAAAATATCCTGCGGGGGTCCGGGGGCGCAAAGCCCCCGGGCGGGATGACCGGGCGATGGCCCCGGATCACAGCCGAAAGCGCAGCAGCCTTCGGCGCCCGTCGCGCAGGATCTCGATCTCCCAATACCGTGACGGGTCGCGCAGCGCGTTGTCCAGATCCGAGGTTGCCCGGATCCGTTGCCGGTTGACCGCCACGATCACGTCACCGGCGGTCAGGCCGGTCCGCGCCGAAATATCGCGCAGTTCGACCACCAGCACCCCGCTGGCACCCGGATCCAGTGCATTCTCGGCGATCACCGCCGGGTTGATCGTTTCCGCCACCAGCCCGCGCAGCGCCAGCCCCTGAACCACCAGCCGCTCACGCGCGGGCGACTCCGGCGCGGAGATCAGCGGCACGGACGCCTGCTCGCGCCGCTCGCCGCGCTGATAGGTCAGGCTGGCATTGGCGCCAATCCCACGCGATGCCAGCCGGAAATTTACCTCCTGCTGGGAATTCACCGGTGCGTCATCCACGGCCAGGATCACGTCGCCGCGGCGCAGACCGGCCTGCACAAGCGGGCTTTGCGGATGCAGGGCGGTTATCACCACACCCTGAGGCAGCGTCTGGCCGAAGGCTTCGGCCAGCGCTGCATCGACGGCCTGCGCCGACAGGCCCAGCCAGGGGCGCTGGAACCGTGCGCGGCCCTCTTGCGCCTGTCCGACAACCTGTTGCACAAGGTTCGCCGGGATCGCAAAGCCGATCCCGTTGGAGCCGCCCGAGCGGGTCAGGATCGCCGTGTTGATCCCCACCAGGCGCCCGGCCATATCCACCAGCGCCCCGCCCGAGTTGCCCGGATTGATCGGCGCATCGGTCTGGATGAAATAGCCGCGCCCCGATCCGACAGCCAGCCCGGAGCGCGCCAGCGCCGAAACGATCCCGCTGCTGACCGTTTGCCCGACGCCGAACGGATTGCCGATTGCCAGGACCAGATCGCCCACTTGGGCGTTGTCGGAATTGGCCAGCGAAATGAACGGCAGATCGCTGGCACCCCGCAAACGCAGAACGGCCAGATCGCTCTCCGCGTCGGCCAGGACCACATCGGCGGCATATTCGCGGCGGTCGCCCAGCACGACGCGGATATCATCAGCGCCACCAACCACATGGTTGTTGGACACGACGATCCCGTCTGCCGACAGGATGACCCCGGATCCCAGCGCGTTCTGCACCCGGGGCGCCTGACGGCCTCGATCCCCGAAAAGCTGGCCGAACAGCGGGTCGCTGAACAGGGGATTGGCCCGCGATTCAACGATCCGGCGGGCATAGATCGACACCACCGCCGGCGCCGTTTGCGCCACTACCGGGGCGAAACTCAGCCCGATCTGCGCACGGTCCTGCGGCACCTGGGTCACCGCGTCCGGCTGCCGCGAGAGCGCTGGCACGGGCACTGGCTGGGGCGCCGATTGTGCCGCGACGGGCGACTTCAGATATGGCGCGCCGATTTCCCACGCGCCAACCGCCACGATGGCGACGATGGCTGCCCAGATGAAACGCATTTCGCCCTCCTTTGCCTGGCGCACGAAATATGGGGCGGTCAGGGACCGAGTGCAACGCCGGTCAATTCATCCACGCGTCACGAAACTGCGAGAGCCCGCGTTCCGAGGAACGCGGGCTCAGTGCGAAGCGCCAGTCGGCTCGGCTCGGCTCAGTCTTCGGAATCGTCTTCCATATCAGCACGCGCCCGGTCGGCCGCGCCTTTGGCGTCTACGTCACGCTCGACGAATTCGATGATCGCCATCGGTGCCATATCGCCATAGCGAAAGCCTGCCTTCAGGACGCGGGTGTAGCCACCGGCGCGCTCGGCATAGCGGGGGCCGAGCACTTCGAACAGCTTGGCAACGTCCTTGTCCTCTTTCAGCATCGCCGCGACCTGACGGCGCGCGTGCAGGTCGCCACGCTTGGCCAGCGTGATCAACTTTTCGACAACCGGGCGCAATTCCTTGGCCTTGGGCAGAGTCGTCTTGATCTGTTCATGTTCGATCAGCGAACCGGCCATGTTGGCGAACAGCGCCTTGCGGTGTTCATGAGTGCGGTTCAGGCGGCGGTATCCACGAGCGTGACGCATGTTGATTCTCCTAAGTACGTCTTGTTTTGCTTTGTCTGGCGACCCCTGCGTGAGGACCGCTCTCCTTGCGGGCGGAAACCCGAGTTGTTGCGCAAGGTGGGGTAAAACCCCACCCTACCATGTCGTTGCACCGCTCAACACGGCGCGTAGGGTGGGGTTTCACCCCACCCCTTTTTTCTCAGAACTGATCCTCGAATCGCTTGGCCAGTTCCTCGATGTTTTCCGGCGGCCAGTCTTCGACTTCCATGCCCAGATGCAGGCCCATGCCCGACAGAACTTCCTTGATTTCGTTCAGGGACTTGCGGCCAAAGTTCGGGGTGCGCAGCATCTCGGCTTCGGTCTTCTGGATCAGATCGCCGATATAGACGATGTTGTCGTTCTTCAGGCAGTTCGCCGACCGGACCGACAATTCCAGCTCATCCACTTTCTTCAGCAGCAGCGGGTTGAATTCAAGACCGTCATCCGCGTCGCCGCGGCCAGCGGCCTCGGGCTCATCGAAGTTGACGAAGACCTGAAGCTGGTCCTGAAGGATGCGCGCGGCGAAGGCCACCGCATCTTCCGGCGTGATCGAACCGTCGGTTTCGATCTTCATCGTCAGTTTGTCATAGTCCAGCACCTGACCCTCGCGGGTGGGCGACACTTCATAGGCGACCTTTTTGACCGGCGAATAGATCGCATCGATCGGGATCAGACCGATGGGCGCATCCTCGGGGCGGTTCTTGTCGGCCGAGACATAGCCCTTACCGGTGTTCACGGTCAGTTCCATGAACAACTCCGCGCCCTCGTCGATATGGCAGATCACGTGATCCTTGTTCAGGACCTCGATCCCGCTGGTCACGGCAATATCGCCGGCTTTCACCAACGCCGGGCCACGCGCCGAGACCGTCACGCGCTTGGGTCCATCGACATCCATGCGCAGGGCCACGCCCTTGAGGTTCAGCACGATGTCGGTGACGTCTTCACGCACCCCGGCCACGGATGAAAACTCGTGCAGGACGTTGTCGATCTGCACCGAAGTGATCGCCGCGCCTTGCAGCGACGACATCAGAACGCGGCGCAGGGCATTGCCCAGCGTCAGGCCGAAGCCGCGCTCCAGCGGCTCCGCCGAGACAGTCGCCTTGCGCGACGGATCTGCACCGGGGCGCACATCCAGTTGCGCCGGTTTGATCAACTCTTGCCAATTCTTATGGATCATGTGTCGCCTCCATTCCAGCATCCGGTTCATGATCTAGCCGGACGCGCCCGAGGGTCAGTCAAAATGACAAAAAGCGGACCGCGCCAAAGACAGCGCGGTCCGTATTCAAGAGCGATGCGTCAGACGCGGCGACGCTTGGGCGGACGGCAGCCGTTATGCGCCAGCGGCGTCACGTCGCGGATCGAGGTGATCGACAGACCGGCAGCGGCCAGCGCGCGCAGTGCCGATTCGCGGCCCGAACCGGGGCCCTGCACTTCGACTTCCAGCGTGCGCAGGCCGTGGTCCTGCGCCTTTTTCGCGGCGTCTTCGGCGGCCAGCTGAGCAGCATAGGGCGTCGACTTTCGCGAGCCCTTGAAGCCCATGGTGCCGGCCGACGACCACGAGATCGCGTTGCCCTGCACGTCCGAGATCAGGATCTTGGTGTTGTTGAACGTCGAATTCACATGCGCCACG
>TARA_R110002124_G_scaffold393_5_pt1 | contig 28762 bp, 25 predicted proteins | sample TARA_R110002124 | Tara Oceans TARA_R110002124 (sample SAMEA4397445) | marine metagenome | biome: Polar Biome; feature: [SRF] surface water layer (ENVO:00010504); material: water (ENVO:00002006), including particulate matter (ENVO:01000060) such as... | depth 5 m
CAGTAGAGGTTTCTTCTTTTTCTTTGCAAGCCCTAATAGCAAATACTAAATGAAAGATGAGAACATAATTTAAGAATTTCATATTTGGTTGTTTTTATTAGCTTTATAAACTTAAGACAATCAAATGACTAAAATTTGAATTTTAACTGAACGCTAACAGATCCTTTCTTAGCCTTAGTTTTATTTTGGTTCGTATTCAAATTAGACAATGAAATTCCTAAAAGACGAACAGAATTATTCAATTCATTTTGGTATAATAAATCTTTAGCTGTATCTAGAATAATAGCTTTCTCGCTCACGTAATAGGGCAATGTTTTACTTCGAGTTTGTAAGGTGAAGTCACTATACTTTATTTTTAATGTTACTGTTTTTCCTGCGACTGTACTTTTATCTAATCGTCGAGATACCTCTTCTGCGATATGCTCTAGTTTTTCGAGCATAAAGATTTCAGAAGATAGATTTTTATTAAACGTACGCTCTGCAGCTAAAGATTTTCTTATTCTATTTGGTTTTACCTCACTGTTATGGATACCGCGTACAACATAATAATAGTAACGACCAGACTTCCCGAAGTTTTCTTCCAAATACTCAAGGTTTTTAACTTTTAAATCCTTTCCCGTAAAAATGCCTTTTTGATACATTTTCTCTGCAGTTACCTTGCCGACACCGTAAAATTTGCGAATATCCAAATCTTCTAAAAACTTAAGCACATCTTCAGGGTTCACAGTTTTCTGTCCATTTGGTTTATTATAATCGCTGGCGACTTTAGCTATAAATTTATTTATAGAAATACCTGCAGAAGCAGTTAAGCCAACTTCTTCATAAATCCGTTGTCGTATCTCTTGCGCAAGCAAAGTAGCACTAGGAAGGCCTTTTTTGTTTTTTGTAACATCGAGATAAGCTTCATCTAAAGATAATGGCTCTACCAAGTCTGTATAATCATAAAAAATAGATTTTACTTGTTTCGAGATTTCTGAATATCGTTCAAAATCAGTTTTAACAAATATAAGTTTTGGACATAGTTTTATAGCTAGGCGACCAGGCATAGCACTTTTTACACCAAATTTTCTGGCTTCGTAGCTTGCAGCACTTATAACACCTCTTGTTTCACCACCACCTACAGCAATCGGTTTACCTTTAAGTTCTGGATTATCCATTTGCGCTACAGAGGCATAAAACGCATCCATATCTACATGAATTATCTTTCTTATTGGTAAATCGCTAATCATGCTGTAAATTTACGTATTCCTGCGAAGGCATAAATCTTTTTCTTTTTTTAAAGAAGTTAAATTCTAAAATAGATTCCCAGTTTTGTGGGTGATAAAATGATAGAAATTGAACGTAAATTTATAGTCAATTCTCAAGTCTTTAAAACTGAGGCTTACAATAGTTATTCTATAAAACAAGGCTTTTTAAACAGTCATAAAAAGCGAACTGTACGTGTAAGGCTGAAAAATGAAAAGGGTTATTTAACCATTAAAGGAAAATCTACTGAAAATGGTTTATCGCGGTTTGAATGGGAGAAAGAAATTCCATTACTTGAAGCGGAAGCACTTCTACAACTTTGCGAAAGTGGAATTATAGATAAAAGACGTTATGAAGTAAAATCTGGAAATCACATTTTTGAAGTCGATGAATTTTTTGGTGATAATGAAGGTTTAATTTTAGCGGAGGTAGAACTAAAATCTGAAAACGAAGCCTTCGAAAAACCAAATTGGTTAGGTAGAGAGGTAACAGGAGACATAAAATATTATAATTCTCAATTGAGTAAAAAACCTTATCGAGAATGGACATACTAAAAAAGCTCTGAAAGCTCTGAGCGTTTATAATTTTTAAATGTAATTAAATCCTAAAAAAAAGCCTATCACTTTAACAAAAGGATAGGCTTAACAATACTATTATTTTATAATCTATTTTGTTTCTGAACCACCACTTACTATTATAAACTCTGAACGTCTGTTTAATTGGCGTTCTTCGTCTGTACAGTTAGTTCCACAATCTACTTTTGGTTCAGTTTCTCCTTTACCCATTCCAGAGATTCGAGATGCATCTATACCTTTAGAGATAACATACTGAACCGTAGTTTTTGCTCTACGATCCGATAGTGCTAGGTTGTATGTGCTAGAGCCTATGTAATCTGTATGTGAAGTTGCGTTAATTACAAGATCTGGATATTTGTTCATTATCTGTACAAGCTTATCTAACTCAAAAGCGGCTTTAGTTGTAACATTAGATTTATCAAAATCAAAATAAATAGGATTCAGCTCTATGCGATCTGCAGCAATTAATTTTTCAATTGGGTCTAATGAAATTTGCACATTATTTTCTTCTTCATTAGTGCCTTTGACAGCCACCTTTTTACTATCGTAATCATCTAGTATTACTTCTAACTCTGTATCTGTTTCGCACTCAACAATAAACTCAGCAATACCTTCCGCGTTGGTTGTCTTAGAGACAACTTTATTACCTTCCGCATCATATAAAGAAACTGAAGCTCCGCTTAATGGCTCACGTGTCTTATCATCTAAAACGGTAGCTGTAATTAATACATCACAAAGTGGTTGTAACTTTTTAAATGCATAAACATCATCACTACCCTTACCACCATCTCTGTTTGATGACACAAAACCTTCCTCAGAACCTTCATCTATAGTAAAAGCAAAGTCATCACCATTACTATTAATAGGAATACCAACATTTCTAATTGGTGTTGTTTTACCGTCAATTTCTTTAGTATAGAATACATCCATTCCTCCTAAACCTAGATGACCGTTAGAAGAAAAATAAAGTGTATTTGTACTACTAATATAAGGGAACATTTCCTGTCCTTCAGTATTTACTTTTTGACCCATGTTTTGTGGCTCACCTATTGTTCCATCAGAATTTATTGATGCTTTATAAATATCAAAATTACCAAAACCACCTGGCATATTAGAGGCAAAGTACAATGTGCTACCATCAGAACTTACAGATGGATTTTTTACTGAGTAATTTTCACTATTAATAGCTAAACTCTCTATTGTATCCCAATCTTCGGCTAGTTTAGTTGCCTTAAAAAGGTATAATTGGCTATAACGTGTCTTACTTAAAGAATCTTTTTCAAAATCTTTTTCAAAATAACTCTCTCTAGAAAAATACATCGTTTTCCCATCTGGCGTAAATGATACTAAACCTTCATGAAATTTAGTATTAATCTTATCGTTTGCCATAGTGGCTGCTTGGTAAGAACCGTCTGAATTTTTAGCCAGCGTATAGATATCTAAGAATGGTTGGTCATTCCAACCATAAGTCTTACGATTGTCATTACGACCAGAAGTAATGTATAATTTTCCGTCATGAATTGTACCGCCAAAATCTGCTTGTTCAGAGTTAAAATCTGCATTCTGAACATTAAATTTCTTTCCCTGTTCTAATATTTTCGGGAGGTAATTAGGATTTTTTCTAAACGCAGTAGCTCTATGATCTGATGGGCGCATTGATGCAAAACGTTCCATTTGTTGGTTAGATGCTTCGTACTTACCGTTGGCTTTAAGCATTTGAGAATACTTATAAACCATTTCTGGGTTATCAGAGGATTCTAGAGCTTTATCATACCAACGTTCGGCTTCAACAGTATTAAAAATATTGTAATAGCTTTCTGCAAGTTGACTGTAAACATAGGCATCTCCCTTTCCGTTTTCTATTAGCTTATTGTAACTTTCTGCAGCTTTCACAAATTCAAATCTTGAGAATTGTTTATCTGCTTTCTTGGTAGCTTTATTTTGTGCAGTTAAGCATAAGCTACTCATCAACGTAATAAATAATAATGTTTTTAAGTTTTTCATAATGGTTTAGCTTAACTGATTAAAAGTATCTTGGTGAACGAGAAACACGTTTTGGAAAATTTAGGTCGAATAATAACATCACTTCATGAGATGCTGGTGCATAGGCTTTTATATCTGATGTTACAGCATCGTATGCATAACCAACCCTTAGCGAAGGTGTGAGAGAAAAATTTATTAATCCAGAAAACGAATCATCTGTTCTGTAGGAGGCTCCAATTTCAAATTTCTTAAAAAATCGGGCATTTAGATTAATATCAAAAGATGTAGGCGCACCAAATGCAGATTTCATCATAAATGAAGGTTTAAATTCTGTATTTGGTGATAAATCAAAGACATAGCCACCAGTTAAGAAGTAATGTTGAGTTTCTGATCCTATTTTAAAACCATTGGCATCTAAATGTACAGATGATAACATATTGGGAACCGATAGCGCTAAATAATATTTGTTGGTATAATAAAAGAAACCAGCACCTATATTAGGAGTAGTCTCATTTATGTTATTTTGAAAGAAAGGATCATCTTCATCAATAAGATCAATATCTGTTAAACCAATGTCGTGAAAAGTTGCACCAGCTTTAACACCAAATGCAAGACGATGCTCACCTCCGAGTCTTAAGGTATATGAAACATCAGCATAAACATTTGTTTCTTTAACAGGGCCAATTTGATCTGCGATAACAGACAAACCTAAGCCAAGATTATTACCAATAGGTGAATGCCCGAAAAACGTTCCTGTTTCTGGCGCACCATTAATGCCTGTCCATTGAGTTCTATACAATAACCCGAAAGAGAGATTTTCTCTAGAGCCTGCATAGGCTGGATTAATGACATTCATATTATACATGTACTGTGTGTACTGAGGGTCTTGTTGTGCATGCGTTTGGAATGCCAAAAGCAAGACCGCTATAATAGAGAGTTTTTTCATTATAATTTAAGTTGATTCAAGTTAGTTAGTTGATTATCTGTTAATGTATATCCAAGCAGTACGTTTTTTAGTACCACCTTCATATTCCATTGTATAAAAATAAGTACCTACAGGAAGTTCTTCACCATCGTTGGTTTGTCCTACCCATTCATTAGTATAATCCCTTTTAGAGTAAACAAGAGTGCCATTTCTATTAAATATTTCGAGTTTAGTTACACCGTAACTACTTAAATCGAAATTATCGTTGAAACCAGGAGTAACACCTGGTGAAATTCCTTGAGGAATTACACAAGATTCTAATTCCATAACAAATGTGGTTATAGTATTAACACAACCTGTAGCATTGAAAGTAATTTCTGCAGAGTAATCACCTTGTAATAAAACAGTATCTAATGTTAAGTCATTTGCACCTGCAATTTGCACTCCATCTAAGAACCAGTTTATCGATACATCAGCAGAGGTAAAGTTAGATGGCATAATACCAATAAGAATTGGAACTGTAGCGTTAGGACATACTTCATATTCGAATTGAGGATCAAAAGTAGCTAGAGGTACAATATTAACTTCTAAGTTAAATGATGTAGTGTCGTAACAACCTGTAATTGTATTCTCAGCTCTAACATAGATAGTTTCACCTCCACTAGAATATAGACCTAATATAGCACCAGTGCTGTTTTCGGCATCGTCTTGCGATGTATGATAAGTGATTACAACATCTGGGTTAGTAGTTATTTCATCATCGATAGAAGTTAAATCAAATTCTGTCACACCATCTACACTACCATCTATATCATCACAAACGATAAAGTCAGCAGGTTGCGTTATTGCTGGTCTTGCATTAACTATTAATTCTACTTCAGATAAAGAACGACATCCTAAGTATCCGTTAGTGGCTGCATCTGTATCTTCTACTCTAATTATTAAGGTTTCACCAGATGAATTATATATTGAACTCACAGCATTTATAGCCTGATTAGCATCTGCTGTATTAGTATAATAGCTAACTGTAAATCCAGCACCTAAACCAAGAGCAGTAGATAATGCGTCTAAGTCGAAATCTTCAGTGCCATCTGCAACAGGGCCATCACAAACTGTAATATTTTGAAGGGCAACAGTACCTGCGTTATCATATAGATTTACTATTACAATTTGAGAAAACGCGTCATCACCACATTGATTATCAAATGCTTGTACTTGGTAATTGTTAGATTCTGTAACTGTAAGTGTAGCAGAGGTTTCTCCAGGCATAACAAAACCATCTTTATACCATATATAATCATCTGCAAAAGGTGAATCTGTTTGGATAACTATAGAATCGAATCCACAAAGAGAAACTTCATCAGCTTCCGCTGGGTCATTATCTGGGTCTATCGGCACTTCATCACTAACTATAGCAGCAGAAATCTCAGCTTCAATAGTTCCATTGTCAATTCCACCTGCATTGGTTTGTTCAATAGTGATATTACCTGCATTACCGTTAAAGTTAGTAACTAATAACATGTAAATTTCATCAGTTTGTGCATTATCAATAGTGAGGTTTTCAATTGAAGCTGCTGAGTAGCTACAATCTACAATATTACCAAATGGATAGAAGTTAGGGTTTGTAGTATTATTAGGACATGTTGGACAATCCTCTAGAATAATATCTATACATGCTTGTTCAATAGAATCAAAAGGTCCCCATATCACAAAATCAACATCTAGTCCGTTTCCAGTATCGTCTTGTTGATTTATTTCAATTTCGATTGTACCAGGGTCTCCAATTTGAATAATATTCCAAGTTGGGTTTGGCGCAGTAAATAAACATGCAACTTGTCCACTACTAGGAATTCCAATAATATTTGCTGTAGTAAGAGCTCCACCTACAGAACAAAAATTCTCTGCATTGTCACAGATAAGATTGCTTGGTGCTTCTCTAATACATAAGTCGAATGTAGAAGTTTCAGACACACTTCCACCGCTAAATATTCTGATATAATAGGTGTTTCCAATGACTAAAGCAGTTGTAACACTAGAGTCATCATTAGAACAGTATAGTTCGGTTAAAGTACCACAACTACCTTCATAAACAGCGTGATCTATGTTTGTAGTGCCTCCAACAATATTTATAATAGATATAATTTGAACCTCACTTAAAGCAGTGAATTCAAACCATACATCATCATTTGGCGTTCCTGTACAACTACCAGAATCGACTCCGGAAGGGGTTGCTGCAAGAATTGTACCCGATGTTACTTCATCACATGTAGCACCATCATTTACAACAGCAACAATAGCACCATCACAATTATCATTTTCTGGTGGGCAGGCTAATAATTGTATAGCCGCACTATTAATTATACAGTTAGTATCTTGATCGTTGCTAATAGTAACAACAACATCTACCAAGAAAGGAAAAGGACCTATTTGATATATTCCAGCTTCAGTAATTGAATCTGTTGTATCACCATTTATATTATTAGAAATTGTTAATGATGTAGCATCGCCTATACTAGTTATATCTACATCTATTAAAAATTGGTCTCCATTATCACAATCATCTATAACCGCGTAAGTAGCCTGTGGGTTAATACATGTTGCACAAGAAACAGTGTAGTTTATACCACCTACTAGGGCTGCACTACCACTACCACAACTCACAGAACTATCAGAATTAATGAAGAACGAGATTGTATCTCCTGTGGATTGAAAAGTTAGTCCAGCAATATTACCACCAGCACCATAATTTTGATCAGCTACAGCAAAACCAGGAAATGGAGTTCCGTCAGAATCTATAACGACTAGCTCATCCCAATTGTTTTCTACAAAGCCAGAGTTAAAATTAAGATTGAGTGGCGTACCATCATTACTTGTAAAAGTGAAAATGAAAGGATTATTAGCTCCACCATTTTCATAACAATAATCTTGAGTTAAAGGGCCTCCTGTTGTACAATCTATAGTAAAGTTTGATTGTGGCGTTGTTGTAAATGTAAATGGCCCTGTGAAAGTAGATGTTTCAGCAGTACAAATAGCCTGAACATAAAAATCATAATCTGTATTTTGTGTTAAACCAGCTAGGTTAAAAGGGTTTGTAGTTACACCATTAATAGCAGTGCCTGTACCTTGAACAAAACCTGCAGGTCCCCATTCTATATTCCAAGATGTTGCAGAACCATTTTCTGTCCAACCTAAATCAGCTGAACTCTCTGTTACAGTAGTTGCAGTTAAATCAATTGGGAAAGGACATGTAGGGCCTTCTTGAATACAAACATCGGCAGTTCCATTTTGACCATCTCTCCAAATAACAGCAACGTAAGTGTTACCAGGAGTAAGACCTCCAATTATCCCTGAGTTATCACCAGCATCAAAACCATTATTTGTACAATCTGATACTGCAGTTCCTCCACAAGCATCATATACTTCTAATCCTATGTCAGCCGCAGCTCCATCAAAATTAATTATTACTGAGCCTACAGCAGGTGCTGTAAAGCTTATAAAATAGCCAAAATTACCGAACCCATCACAGGAAGGGTTTTCATCGTTAGCGTCAATATCTCCACCATTTGCAAAGTTAAAAGTAACAGAATTACTTCCATCACAGATAGTTTCAACAGGCATTGAAAAAGCGTTAGTGCATGTCTCGCCTGGTGTAGCAGTTACAAAAATCGATGGGCCAGATAGTGTTGAAGATGTGGCTGCACAATTAGTTAATATGTAATAGTTATATGATGTTCCAGCCGTTAAGCCTGTTAGTGTATAGGTTGTAGTAGTAAGACCGTTAACAACAGTGCCTGTTCCTGGTGTAAAACCAGCAGGACCCCATTCTAAATCCCATGTAACACCCGTTGCACCTAGATCTGTCCAAGATAAATCAGCAGATGTTTCAGTAATATTTTCAGCGATTAAACTAGAAGCAGGGATACATTCTGGCGCAGCAGTAACATTAACAGTGAAATCTGCTGTAACACCAAAAGAACCATCATAACAAGGGTTTGGTGTTGATTGGCCAAAATCAGCAGAACCCATTCTCATATTATAGATACCTTCAGGGACATTTGGCATTACAAAAGAAGCGTCAAAGATTGTTGGATTAGCATTCGTTGTTTCACCTTGAAAAACAAGTTCTGTAACATTATCATAAACTAAATCGTTATTGAAATCTATCCAAACATTAACATCATAAGTATATCCTGAAACGAAAGTAATCATAAAATTAGCCGTTACACCAGCAGCTAAATCTACTGTTGGTGAGGTAAAGTCTTCAAAAACTACATCTCCTGCCGATGTAAAGTTTTCGGCACCTAATTGTGCATCAGCAATACCATCATTATCATTAGATGAAGGAATGGATTCGCAATAACCAGTTAAGAAACTAAATGGACCGACCCATTCGCTTAAGCCGTTTCCGGCACAATCAGCTTGGTAGTAAACAAAGTAATTAGAAAAAGGGGTTAAACCCGTCAAAGAGGCTGTAGGTGTTGTATTTACAGTTACCGAACCAGCTTCTTCACCATTACCAGGCGTAAAATCTGTGTCAGCATTATATTCTAGATTCCATGTTGTTTCAGAATCTCCAGCTGTCCAGTTTAAATCAACAGAAGTTGTAGTGCCGTTTGATGAAGCCATACCGATAGGAACAACACAAGTTGGACTCTCAAATAAAGTAACTTCTATATTCGACCAATCTGCATCAGAACCACCAAAACTCTGATCTAAAACTAAATCCATAAATCCATCCGCGTTAGGATCATAGATAGCAGATAAATCTCCATCGAAAGTTAAAGTTGTATCAGCATTACTAGTAAGACCACCAGTAGTTGCTGGGTCTATAATCACAGAACCAGCTGTAGTTGTAAGTGTAATTTCTGCTTCCGCAGACCATGGATTTCCTCCACCGGCTACCCAATCTACGGTAATAGAAAATGAATCATAAGAGCCAGTTGATGATGCAGCTACACCTGTAGAATTTATAGCATCATTAAGATTAATTGTAACTGGTGCACCAGCAGCGACATTTGTTGGGCCAACTATTGGATTAAAAACATACTGGGCATTTGCGGTAAGTAAAAAACCAAGCATGATTAATAATAGAGTAATTTTTTTCATTGCGAATCTGTTTATTAAAATTATTTAATCCCTTATAATACGCTGATTATAAAGGAATTGATTTATTGAATATAACTTGGGACTAGAATAGATATTAATTACGTTGGTTAGACGTTTTTATTATGCCCACCCGAATATATAAAAAATGACTATTAACAAGATGTTAACATTGCTATAATAGATTAACTACCTTAATAATCGATAAAAGGGTTTTTATTTTCACACCTTTAAGAAGGCTTAAATTGAATGTAAACAGGAAAATGATCGCTATAACCACCTTTATATTTTTTACCGACATAAGTTCTAAAAGGTTGTCCTTTATATTTACCATGATACTGAGTTAAAATCTTAGTATTAAATACATCAGCAATATCAAAATTTAATGTAGAATTATTAGTGTCAAAAAAGTTAGTGGAAAATAGAATTTGATCAAATAAATTCCATTGAAAATTATAACTTAAGCTTCCTTTATATTGTGACCAAACGGTTTTAAACGGATTGTATAACTCACTTTCTTTTTCCATTAAAGCGATGCTATCATTGTTTGGGTTGTCATTAAAATCTCCCATTACTATAATCTTAATATTGGGATCTTCCTTTTTTATAGTTTTAATTATAGAATTCACCTTATTTGAAGCTGCTAAACGTTTAAATTCAGTTTCCTTTTCACCTTCTCGTCGAGAAGACCAATGATTAACTATAATATGTAAAGGCTCATTATTTAAAACACCTTGTACCAAAAGGATATCTCTAGTATAATCTTGCTCTCCAAATTCTGTTTGGAGATAAACAGAGAAAACTTCAGAATTCTCAACTTTAAAAATATCACTTTTATAAAGGAGTGCTACGTCAATTCCTCTTTCGTCTGCGGAATCATAATGCACAAAACTATAGCCTTCTTTAATTAAGTTTTTACTCCACACTAAATCCGACAGGACTTTTTTATTTTCAACTTCAGCCAAACCTACAATTGTAGGAGCAGATTCAGTATCCTCTTCACCTATTTTAGAAATCACAGTGCCTAATTTTTTAAGCTTATTTTTATAGCGTTTTGGTGTCCATCGTTTGGCTGAAGTTGGCAAGAAATCATCATCATTAGTTAAGGGGTCATTTTCTACATCGAATAAATTTTCGATATTATAAAATGCTACTGTGTAAGAAGTATGGTTGTTATTAGTCATGGCAATAAATATATGGTTTTAAAACCTTAATCTAAATAATGCATTTGCTTAACTTTGTACTTTAATTACTTTATGATAGAAAAAAAAGATACCGCGTTAGAAAAAGTTGTTTTAATAGGAGTTATTACTCAAGATCAAGACGAAGAAAAATCTAAAGAGTATTTAGACGAGTTAGAGTTTTTAACCTATACAGCAGGTGGTGAGGTTATAAAGCGTTACACTCAAAAAATGGCTATGCCTAATCCAAAAACTTTTATTGGTACAGGTAAGATGGAGGACGTAAGACGTTTTGTTGAAGAAAATGAAATTGGCACTGTAATTTTTGATGACGAATTATCACCAGCGCAAGAGCGAAATATTAGTAAGATACTTAATTGTAAGATATTAGACAGAACTAATTTGATATTAGATATTTTTGCGCAACGTGCACAAACGAGTTATGCAAGAACTCAGGTAGAATTGGCACAATGCGAATATTTATTACCAAGACTAAAAGGAATGTGGACACATCTCGAAAGACAAAAAGGTGGTATTGGTATGAGAGGACCTGGTGAAACAGAGATTGAAACTGATAGACGTATAGTAAGAGATAAAATTTCATTATTAAAAGCCAAGATTAAAACTATTGATAAGCAAATGGCTGTGCAACGTGGAAATCGTGGTAAAATGGTACGCGTAGCATTGGTTGGTTATACCAATGTAGGTAAATCTACTTTAATGAATGTGGTTAGTAAGAGTGACGTTTTTGCAGAGAATAAACTTTTTGCAACTTTAGATACGACGGTAAGAAAAGTTGTTATTGGTAACTTACCATTTTTAGTGAGTGACACCGTAGGATTTATTAGAAAATTACCAACCCAATTAGTAGAATCCTTTAAGAGCACATTAGACGAAGTTAGAGAAGCCGATCTGTTATTGCATGTAGTAGATATTTCACATACTAACTTTGAAGAGCATATAGATTCTGTTCATCAAATTTTAGATGAAATAGAAAGTAAAGACAAACCAACTATAATGGTGTTTAATAAGATTGATGCTTATGAAGCAGAACCTTTTGATGAAGAAGATTTAATAGTTGAAAGAACAAAAGCTAATTACAGCATTGAAGAGTGGAAAAAAACGTGGATGTCTAGAATAGGTGATAATGCTTTGTTTATTTCGGCATTAAACAAAGAGAACCTAGATGAATTTAGAAAGCGAGTCTATAAAGAAGTAAGAGAAATACATGTGACACGTTTTCCTTATAACCATTTTTTATATCCAGATGTTGAGGATATAGAATAAAAAAAGAGATCTAAATTTTAGATCTCTTTTTTTATAAATGTAATTTGTTCTTAGAAAGCGTAGCTTAAACCTATAGTATAATAAGATTGTATTTTGTTATCAGCATCTTTTAAATCTACAACTTGATAATTAGCAGCTTCTTGTTTGTTGCTTCTTAAAGCAAAATCAAAACCAACACCAATCATTTTCCATAGTGTGTAGCTAAATGAGTTTGTCCATGTCCAGTTAGATAAGTCGCTAGACTTATAACTTTGAAATGTTGAGAAATTAGTCTTAAAGTTGATAGCACCTATTGATCTTGTATAGTCTGCAACGATTTTTGCACCAGTAGAAGATTCGAATACTGAATCATTATCTGCAAACACAAAGTTGTAGTTTAATGGGTGAATTACCACAATTAAATTTTCAACAGGAGTCCATGTTGCACCAACACCAAGATCTAAATATCCAGGATCATTAAAGTTATCTAATAATGTAGTTCTATACTCCATTAAACCAGAAACAGCCCATTTTTTACTTATGTTACGTCCGTAAAGTGAAGATATATTAAATACATCCGTTGTAGGTTCAAAATCAGAATCAATGTCGTCACTAGTGTCATCTAGCTTTACCCAATTTAAATTAGCTGTTAAAGCATTTCTCCAGAAGTATTTTTCTTCAATTTTATTAGCAAAGGCATTTATCGTTAACCCAATATTTCCTGAAACATTATTTGGTGTACCTTGAGCGAACCAATCATTAAAGTTAGATAAACTTCCACCTATGGTACCAAAAGCTCCAGTTCTCCAACCTGGTAGAGCATCAATTTGTGCTTGTATTGCATTTGCTTCTCCTTGAAACTTGTCTGCTTCTGTTTGTTTTTCAGCTTTTTGAGCCTCTAACTCGTCTTTTGTTTGAGAAAAACCAAGAGAAATAGCAAATATTAAGGATGCCGTTAAAAGTAATTTTTTGTTCATAATAAATTAAAATTTAGTAAATATATAGTTGTTAATTGGTTTCCGATATAAGTCTTTAATGATTTCTGTTAAAAAGATTAAATGAAGAACCCTTTGCTTATTAGACATAAATATTGAGATAAAGTCACATTTTTAAGACATTATTTTCTCTTGAAAAGTGGAACGGAGGAACAAGCTTCACCAAACATAATAGATTTTGCAATTGGTTTTAATCTTTGCGAGAGTAGAACCAAAGCATTTGCTGGTACTGGTTTGTGAGAACAACCTTTAATAATTACAGGCATGTCTTTGTATAGTGTTAGATCTAGTTCTGAGATTATTGAAGTGTAAATTATAGATTCTAATTCTTCTAATGTACCAATTACGGTGAGTTTAGAATACTCTTGAAGCTGAATAGATATTAACATATAAGCCCAATCTGGTACAATGGCATCAGTAGAACAATAAAGTGCCAGATAACAATCTTTATATTGAGACCAATCGTGTTCGGCTACAGAAACCCTAAAATCTTTTTCTCTTAGTACTAAACCTTCAAGTAACCAATCTTTAATATCGAAAGAGAATCGCTTACCATCAGGATAGTAGTCCTCTAGATCGATAACTTTTAGTTTGCTATTGGCAACTCTGTTTATTATTTCCTCTTTCATTCAAATTTTGGTAGAAGTAAGCACTGAAAATTGCGACTGAAAATTTTAAATTAGATTAGAGCATTCCAAGCTCTAACTTGGCTTCTTCACTCATTAAATCTTGAGTCCAAGGCGGATCGAAAGTAATTTCTACTTCGGCACCTTTAACTTCGTTTATTGATTTTACTTTTTCTTCAACTTCTAAAGGTAAAGTTTCAGCAACAGGGCAATTAGGTGTTGTTAAGGTCATTAATATTTTCACATCAAAATCTTCATTAACAAATACATCATAAATAAGACCTAATTCATATATGTCAACTGGAATTTCTGGATCGAAAATAGTTTTTAAAACCCTTACGATTTTATCTCCTAAAACATTTGTGTCTATAGTTATATCACTCATTTTAATTCAATTGTGTTTGGTACGCAATAGCATACAGTTTTAATTGTTTTATCATACTTACCAAGCCGTTAGCTCTGGTTGGAGATAAATGTTCTTTTAAACCAATTTTATCAATAAAATCTGTATTGGCTTCAATGATGTCTTTAGGATGCTGATTAGAAAATACTCTTATTAATATAGCAATGATGCCTTTGGTAATAATTGCATCACTATCTGCTGTAAAGTTTACTTTATCATCTTTCATATTGGCATGAACCCAAACTTTGCTTTGGCATCCTTTAATAATATTATCTTCAGTCTTATATCTATTTTCTATTAGAGGCAATGTTTTCCCTAAATCAATCATGTATTGGTAGCGTTCTTCCCAATCTTCAAACATAGAAAACTCATCAATAATTTCGTTTTGTACTTCTTCAATTGTCATGGCCTAATACTTTGCTGCGAAATTACAAAATCACTTTTGCTTTATAGCACTTTCTTTAATGGATAACACTTTATTAACGAGTTCTTCTATCACTTTAGGAGGATGACCATCATCAAACGAAGGTGTTATAAAGGCAAGATCACCCTTTATTAAAGATAAGGTTGTATGTGCTGCACCATCAAATAAGCGCTTATCAGTCGGAGCTTTCAGTTTTTGAAATGCTTCTACATCTATTTCTTTGATGAGTCTGCTTAAATCATCCCAGTCTTTTTTCTCATATTTATAAGCGTTCATTTCTATGAGATTTCTATCGGAAGAAATTAAAACTTCTAATTCTGAAATTTGAATATACTCAAAAGTCCCTCTAGACATAGCTTTATAAATAACCGTTGTTTTATTGTAATTATCTTTAACAATGTCACTTTTTTTAATTGGCATTTCTTTACTAGGCTTTGATGCTACAACTGGCTCAGACTCTTTAGAGTTTGAAACAACTTCTTTGGTTGAATTACAAGATTCGGTAACCATGATAAGGGCAAAAAGGCTAAATAAAATTTTCATAATAAAGTGTTTAATATTGTAAGTTACACTTTTGATGCCAAAGTCTAAGACAGCATCATAATTGCTTTTTTAAGAGCAGTAATAAAAACATCAATTTCTTCTTTGGTATTGTAAAACATAAAGGAAGCTCTTATGGTTCCTGGAATTTTAAAATAATCCATAATTGGTTGTGCGCAATGGTGACCAGTACGAACTGCAATTCCCATTTTATCTAAAATGGTTCCGATATCATAAGGGTGAATAGTACCAACATTAAAAGAAATTACAGACGTTTTTTCTTTTGCTGTGCCATATATTTTTAGACCTTCAATGTTTTGAAGTCGTTCTGTAGCATAGTCTAAAAGTTCATTTTCGTATTTTGCAATGTTATCAAAGCCAATACCATTCATATAGTCTAGTGCTGCACCAAAAGCAATGCCACCAGAAATATTGGGTGTGCCTGCCTCAAACTTATGTGGTAAATCTGCATACGTAGTTTTTTCGAAAGAGACTTCAGCAATCATTTCGCCCCCTCCTTGATAAGGCGGTAACTTCTTAAGCCATTCTTCTTTACCGTAAAGCATTCCGACACCAGTTGGCCCACATATTTTGTGTGCTGAACATACATAGAAATCTACATCTAAAGCTTGAACATCTGGTTTTATATGCGGACACGATTGTGCTCCATCTACCAAAACCGCCGCGCCAACTTTGTGAGCTTCAGTAATAATATATTCTATAGGATTTATAGTGCCTAAGGCATTAGAAATATGATTAACAAAAACTAATTTTGTTTTATCATTTAAAAGCGAATTAAATTCTGAAAGCACTAACTCGCCATTTTGATTCATCGGAATTACTTTTAAAATAGCTCCTGTGCGTTCACATAGCATTTGCCATGGTACAATATTACTATGATGCTCTAATGCCGAAACTATAATTTCATCTCCTTTTTTTAATAATGAAGAAAAACCATTAGCGACTAAATTAATGCCATGCGTTGTACCAGAAGTGTAAATAATTTCGTGAGAATGTTTTGCGTTAAAATGGTTTTGGATTTTAATACGAGCTTCTTCATAAGCATCTGTAGCTTCTTGGCTTAAACTATGGACTCCTCTATGAATATTAGCATTGTAATTTGTGTAATAATCTACAATAGTATCAATGACTTGCTGAGGTGTTTGTGATGTTGCCGCATTGTCAAAATAGATAAGTGGTTTACCATTTACTTTTCGTTGAAGTATTGGAAAATCTTTTCTTATGGCTTCTACATTAAAATCGATATGATTTTGTGCAACACTCATTTACAAATCAAACCCAATATTTACACCTAACTTATTAGCGATAATCTTAGTAATTCTATTTTTCATTTCCGGGATTTTCACTGAATCTAATACGTTGTTACTAAATGCAAACATTAATAAAGCGCGTGCTTCTTTTTCTGGTATTCCACGAGAACGCAAGTAAAACATGGCACTGTCATCTAACTGACCAATAGTACAACCATGAGAACATTTTACATCATCTGCAAAAATCTCGAGTTGAGGTTTGGTATTGATGCTAGCTTTATCGCTAATTAGAATATTGTTATTAGATTGAAACGCATTTGTTTTTTGCGCTTCTTTTTCAACCACAACTTTTCCATTAAATACACCTGTTGAACTATCATCAAAAATGCCTTTGTAATCTTGATGACTTTCACAATTTGGTTCTATATGATGTACTAATGTGTTATGATCAACATGCTGTTTATTTCCAATAATAGTAATGCCTTTCATTGTAGAATCTATACGTTCACCATTTTGATAAAAGTTGAGGTTGTTCCTAATTAATTTTCCTCCAAAAGAAAAAGTATGCACTTTGGCATGACTTTCTTGTTTTTGATTTACAAAGGTGTTGTCTATTAATGAGGCACTTTCTTTATCATTCTGAATTTTATAATAATCCACAATAGCACGTTTATTAGCAAATATCTCAGTGACGCTATTCGTTAAAACAGGATTATCAGTTAAACTCTGATGACGCTCAATGATTTGAACATGAGAATTCTCATCTACGACCACTAGGTTACGTGGTTGCAACATTAATGCAGCTTCATTTCCGGTAGAGAAATGTATAACCTGAATAGGTTTTTCAACCAGTTTATTCTTTGGAATATGGATATAAGCACCTTCAGCAGAAAATGCCGTGTTTAATGATGAAAGTCCATTCTTAGGAGCGATTTTATTGAAATAATTCTCAATAATTAATTGGTATTTGGGCTTGTTTAAAGCTGCGGACATTAGACAAACGTCTATACCATCATGTGTGGTTTGTGATAAGTGTGAAGAATACTTACCATCAATAAAAATGATTTTATAAGAATCAATTTCATGAATAAAATATTTTTTAACGTCCTTAAATTCTAATGCGTTTTCATGCTTCGGAAAAACACTATAATCATGTTTTAAAACCGAATTTAACGATGTGTATTTCCAATCTTCTTCTCGCCTTGTCGGAAACCCTTCAGTTTCAAAAGTCTTGATAGCTTCTGTTCTTATATCATGAACAGGCGAATCTACATCTAATGTATTTTCGAAAGCCATGAATGAGGACACTAATTTTTCTTTTAAACTCATACTTTTCAGTTTTCAGATATATTATTGCGATAAAATCTGCTTACTGCTTATATTTTAACAGAAGCTAATGCGTTTGAGTATTCAGTTGTAAGCTTGCTTACTGAGACTAAATACTGTGAACTATAATTTAAGCGCCAACTTCTTCTTTAATCCAATCGTACCCTTTAGCTTCTAACTCGTGTGCTAATTCTTTACCTCCAGATTTTACAATTTTACCATTGTGCAAAACGTGCACAAAATCTGGCACAATATAATCTAATAGGCGTTGGTAATGCGTTATAACGATAACCGCATTGTCTTTAGATTTTAGTTTATTAACTCCATTAGCTACAATACGAAGTGCGTCGATATCTAAACCAGAATCGGTTTCATCTAAAATGGCCAATTTAGGCTCTAACATTGCCATTTGAAAAATCTCATTTCGCTTCTTTTCTCCACCAGAAAAACCTTCGTTTAATGAACGTGATAAGAACTTACGATCTATCTCTAGCATCTCCGATTTTTCACGAATTAATTTCAGCATTTCTTTAGCTGGCATGTCTTCTAAACCTTTTGCCTTACGTGTTTCATTAATTGCAGTTTTCATAAAGTTAGTGACGCTAACTCCAGGAATTTCTACAGGATATTGAAAAGATAAAAACACACCTTTATGTGCGCGCTCTTCTGCAGCTAATTCTTCAATGTCTTCATCGTCTAGTAAAATTGTACCTTCGGTAACTTCATATTCTTCTTTACCAGCAATAACAGATGCTAATGTGCTTTTTCCAGAACCGTTTGGTCCCATAATAGCATGCACTTCACCAGCTTTTACCTCTAGGTTAATTCCTTTTAAAATGCCTTTATCTTCTATACTTGCATGTAAGTTATTTATCTTTAACATAGTCTTAATTTCCTAGTTTTATAACGTCATTATTATTTGGGCCAGGTGCTTCCACGTTTAATACTTCTTTTATTTCTACTCTGTGTTGCCAACCTTCTTCCCCTTCAGCTTTTTCAAACTTTCTTACTCTAACAGTGATTGGTACCATGTCGGTAGCTTCTTTTTTAAATGCTTTTACTTGCTTCTCTAAAAGATGCAGGTTTTCATCTATAACCACGCCATAAATTTCATTTGATGTTTGAAAAACGGCGGCATTATCATAATACACAAAATCGCCCTTCATAGTTACAAGGCCATCACTTTCATCGTATGATTTTGAACGATTTTCTTCTAAGTTTACTTCTGGTTTTGTTTCGTTTTTGCAAGCGAATAAAATCAAAGTTAGGATGATAATAAAGTTAATTTTTTTCATTTTTAAAGTAATTTATCCGACAGAACCTTCTAGGCTAATTTCTAATAATTTTTGAGCTTCTACAGCAAACTCCATAGGTAACTTATTCAGTACTTCTTTACTAAAACCATTTACAATTAAGGCAATGGCTTTTTCTGTATCAATTCCACGCTGGTTACAATAGAAAATCTGGTCTTCTCCAATTTTACTCGTTGTTGCTTCGTGTTCTATTTGTGCTGATTTATTTTTTGCTTCAATATAAGGGAATGTGTGTGCGCCACATTCATTTCCCATTAGTAGGCTGTCGCACTGCGAAAAGTTACGCGCATTATCTGCACGAGAGTTAATTTGAACTAATCCTCTGTAAGAATTTTGAGATTTTCCTGCAGAAATTCCTTTAGAAATAATAGTTGACTTCGTATTCTTTCCTAAGTGAATCATTTTTGTACCAGTATCTGCTTGCTGGTAATTGTTGGTTACTGCAATAGAATAAAATTCACCAACGGAATTATCTCCTTTTAAAATACAACTTGGATATTTCCATGTCACAGCAGAACCTGTTTCAACTTGAGTCCAAGAGATTTTTGCATTTTTCTCGCAAAGGCCTCTTTTGGTTACAAAATTGTAAACACCTCCTTTACCTTCAGCATTTCCTGGATACCAGTTTTGTACTGTTGAATATTTTATTTCAGCATCATCCATAGCAATTAACTCTACAACTGCTGCGTGTAATTGATTTTCGTCTCTACTTGGTGCTGTACAACCTTCTAAATAACTTACGTAACTACCTTCATCTGCAATAAGTAAGGTGCGTTCAAATTGCCCAGTTCCTCCTTGGTTAATTCTAAAATAGGTTGATAATTCCATAGGACACCTCACTCCTTTTGGAATATAACAGAAGGATCCATCACTAAACACTGCAGAATTTAAAGCCGCATAGAAATTGTCTTTTGTTGGTACTATTGTACCAATATATTTTCTCACAAGCTCTGGATGCTCTTTTATGGCTTCAGAAATACTCATGAAAATAATACCTTTTTCGGATAAAGTCTTTTTGAAAGTCGTTGCAACAGAAACTGAATCTACAACAATATCCATTGCTACATTATTCATTTTCTTCTGCTCATCTACTGAAATCCCTAACTTTTTATACATGGCTAAAAGATCGGGATCTACATCGTCTAATGTTTTATTAGGATCTACTGCAACTGGCGCAGAATAATAAGCAATAGATTGAAAATCTGGTTTTTTGTAATTAACATTTGCCCAGTCTGGCTCAGTCATTTCTTTCCAAATTTTAAAGGCTTCAAGTCTCCATTCCGTCATCCATTCTGGCTCTTCTTTTTTCTTAGAAATAGCTCTAACAATATCCTCATTTAAACCGATAGGAAAAGTTTCAGATTCAATATCTGTAAAAAAACCATATTCGTATTCTTTGGTTTTTAATTCTTCCCTTAGATCGTCTTCAGTATATTTTGACATGTTTGTTTTAATTTTTAAAGTGAAAAAGATTCACCACAACCGCAAGTGCGGTTGGCATTTGGATTGTTAAAAACGAAACCTGTTCCGTTTAACCCACCAGAATATTCTAATGTAGTACCAATTAGGTATAAAAAACTTTTTTTGTCCACGATGATTTTTACACCATTATCTTCAAAAACTTTATCTTCTTCGGCTTGTGAAATGTCAAATTTTAAATCATAAGATAGACCAGAGCAACCACCACTTTTTACGCCAACTCTAACATAATCTGTCGTTGGGTTAAAGCCATCGTCAGTCATTAACTCTACGACTTTCTTTTTAGCTGTTTCAGAAACTTTTATCATATTCTTATATAGATTAACTCTAAATAGAGTGCAAAGATACAATATAAGTCTCTTTTTACCATACAACCTAACATTATATTAGGATATGATTTCATAGAGTTTGGCTATGGAAAATAAGTTTAATAGATGAGTTAGCTAAATAATTAATTAATAGCTAAATGAAGGCTTTGAAATACTTAGGTTTAAATGAAATAATTGCCTTAAAGCCGATTGAATATTTTTGTTTGCAATACAAGATTCTTCAAAATTACCTTTACTATCTGTATGTACCACAACATTGCAATGAGAACAGGTGAGTTTTGTTGTACAATCCGAGTTGGTTTTTGATTTTATATAATTATGGCCAAACACTGCACAAGGCAATGCATTGTTAATTGTAGGTTTCATGTTTCAGATAATTTAGGGGAATTCAATCTACCTAAAAAAGCACAAAATAAAGTTTAAATACGTTATTTTTCGATGAAATACATGGTTTTAGCAAATTAATCCTACAAAAAATTAATTTTAAAACTCAAGATTTGCTATAAATGATGGTCTGTTAGTGTAAATGAAAAGGCTTAAAATTAGACGTATTCTAATCTGATAATTGCACGCCTACTTAATCTATTTGTTTCAATAAATGATCGATAGTTGAAGAATTTTGAAGTCCCTCAATTTGATAATTTATTACGCCATTTAATAATTAATAATGAAAACTTTCATCTTGTTTTTAGAAACACTATCCATACTTTGTATAACGTCTAAAACAGCATAACTACCATCTATATTTACCATTATTGATTGATCGCTTGTTCTATTTTGGTCTTAACTATGCTAACGTTTCCCTTTACCAATTAAGTCAGAAAACTAATCATCATTATTGCAATTTAGTAGTGCTAATAGTAAAATAGCAAATAGGTATGTAGAATTTTTAAATCACATTTTAGTTAGAAGGTTTAACCACAAGCATACCTCCTTCTATATCGCTAACAATAATATTTCCACTTGCAAAAAATGGATATATGTTCCAAGCGCCATGAAAACTCGTACTGTTGTCTGGTATGTATGTGTCAAAAGAACCAGATTCTACCATAGTTCCAGAAGCGATATTAGAAATATCAACGGCTCTAAGCCCAGCTGAATAGTTTGCGATATAAAATGTATTTCCAACCACATAACCATTATGATCGATAGCTCCTGTTGGTCCGAGATAATCCATGTGAAAAACGGGATTATCTAAATCTGTAAAATCAAAAACGATGGTTCTTGAGTTGACACCAAAATTAATTTCATCAACTTCATCACCCAATAAGAAGTACTCCATGTTTTCTGTAAACCAGCCTTGGTGTGTATAACTAATGTTGCTATAACCTATAGTTGAAATTTGAATGGGAGTATTCTTATCTGTAACATCTACAATAACCACCTCATTTTCGTTACTTCCAATTAATATTTCTTTACCTGTGTGGTCAGCGTCTGGACCATTATAGGTCACCACTTGTGCATCGTGTGAATATGCGTCATCCGAATACCCTCCTGCAGCAACAGGGTTTGTAGGGTTTTGAATATTCACAAAGTGAGGGCCACCACTAAATGTATCTGAACCAACAGCGTAAGCAAATCCACTAGTTTCATTGATGATAATATTATGAGCACTTCCAAATCCGTTGTACATACCATCAGCTGTAAATGTAACTGGTGGGTTTTGGACATCTCGCAATCTGGTTAAATCAAAAATTTGCATGCCATGTCCAGGTGCTTCACTAACAATAAAGGCGTAATTATTATAGGTTTTAATATCTCTCCATAAACTATTTACAGTTGCGGTTGGCAGCCTTCCTAAAAAGATAGGATTCGATGGGTCTGATAAATCTACAAATGCAGCACTTGTAGTGGTACTAATTAAGGCGTATTCTTTTCCGGTTTCAGTATCTGTCCAGCCCCAAGAATCATTCCCTTCTGCTCCAGAACCTCCTAATTCTTCGACAGGAATCTCACTCATTAGATCAAAACCATCGCAAGGGTATCCATTAGCAAAGCCATTTACACATGGGTATTGAGGTAGAATAATACTGTCATCACATACATCACCTAGCCCATCATTATCAGCATCTTCTTGATCTGTATTTGCGATTAAAGGACAGTTATCGTTTTCGTCTAGGATTCCATCGTTATCATCATCATTATCACAAGCATCTCCTTCACCATCATTATCAGAATCTAATTGATCTGTGTTTGCGACTTCAACGCAATTATCAAATGCATTACTAATAGTATCACCATCTATATCTGTATTAGGTTGCTCAACAGAATCGCTTGAACAATTAAAAGTGACAAAAAATGATATGCAAATGAGAAGCAATTTACTTAGGGCATTAAACTTCATAAGCTTTTTTTTAGCAATTTACAGTAATTTTTATTTCTGTGATTAAATCCTGTTATAATTAACGTAGATATTACCTTTGTATTTAATAAAAGCATAATATGTTTGCAACATGATAGAAGATAAAAACCCACAACGTACTCCGTTGAGCGAATTAGGTGAGTTTAAATTAATTGAACATTTAACTCAGCACTTTAAAGTGACTCAAAAATCTACAATTAAAAGTATTGGAGATGATGCTGCAGTATTAAATTATGGTAAGAAACAGATTGTTGTTTCTACAGATTTGTTGGTTGAAGGAGTGCATTTTGATTTGAGCTATGTGCCGCTTAAGCACTTAGGTTACAAAGCTATAGTTGTTAACTTATCTGATGTTTATGCAATGAATGCAATGGCTACTCAGGTTACTGTTTCTATCGCTGTGTCTAATCGTTTTCCTTTGGAAGCTTTGGAAGAATTATATGCTGGTATTGAAACCGCCGCAAAATTGTATAATGTAGATGTCGTTGGAGGTGATACAACGTCATCAACTTCGGGATTAATAATTTCAGTAACTGCAATCGGTGAAGTTGAAAAAGGGGATGAAGTATTACGATCTGGAGCAAAACCTAATGATTTATTAGTAGTTACGGGTGATATAGGTGGTGCTTTTATGGGATTGCAAGTTTTAGAACGTGAAAAAGAAGTTTTTAAAGTGAATCCTAATAATCAACCCGACTTGTCTATGTACACATACATTGTAGAGCGTCAGTTAAAACCTGAAGCTCGTAAAGATATTGTTGAATTGTTGAAGGAGCTTAATGTAAAGCCAACAAGTATGATTGATATTAGTGATGGGTTATCTTCAGAAGTTATTCATTTATGCAAACAAAGTAAAGTTGGAGTAGATATTTATGAAGATAAAATTCCGCTAGATCCTCAAGTGATTTCTACATGCGAGGAATTTAATATAGACAGTACGACAATTGCTTTAAGTGGAGGTGAGGATTATGAATTATTGATGACAATTTCTCAAGAAGACTTTCCCAAGATTAAAGGAAACCCAAATCTTACGGTTATTGGGTATATGACAAGTGAAGATAAAGGTATGCATTTAGTAACAAGGGGAGAAACTAAAATTCCGATAATTGCAAAAGGGTGGAATGCACTTAAGAATTAAGAAGAAAAAGCTTTTGACCTTTTTCTAATCGTCTTGTGTGAACACGATTTAATACAGAATTAATTTCTTTGAATTTTGGTGTTAATGGAATGAATTTTCCGTTTCCATCAATAGTCATTTCAGACTTGCAATTCTTACACTTGTATTCTTTAACGTGGTAAGTCACAACTTTAGACACTCTATAATCGTGACCAAATAGTGAGCAGTATACATTTTTCATTTTTGAATAGTCGTCTTAATGGATTAAAATCTCTAGGGATTTTAAATATAAGAAATAGAGTTGTTAACAGGTTATTAACAATTAATAAATCGACGAACTGATTGTTTTTTGCTGTAAACGCATCATTCTACTCTTGTATAAACGTTCCAATGCTTGATTTATGTCTTGATATTTTGGAGTTAATTCCGTTAGTTTACCATTACTGTTTGTAGTGAGTTGTTTATTGCAGCATTTGCAAGTATACTCTTTAACATGCTTTGTTACGCTTTTTGTTACCTTATAATTATGGCCAAAAAAGTCGCAATAGAGTTTAGTAGGAGTCATGGTAGATTTGTTTTATATTGTCTTTTTTACTTGGGATGATAAACTTATAAAAAAAAACCAAAAAAAACGTTTAAGAGGTGTATTTTTCGTTGAAATGATTTATTACGTAAGATAATTCTGATTTATTTTCAATATGACTCATATGTCCTTCTGATAATTCTTTAAAATTGACGTCTGTATTTTTGATTTGGTTGACGATTTTTTCAATATCCATAAGTGAATCTTTTTTTCCAAGTATAATGAGTTTATTTGCTTTTAGATTTTTAAAGACTTCAAATCGGTTTGGTCTAAGCTTCATTCCCTCCTGTGCAGCAATATAACCTTGTACTGATGTTTGCAATGCAATAAGTAGGACTTCTTCATAATTTTGTCTGTATTTTTCTCTACTTTCAGCTGCAAAAAGATTTGCAAAAGATAGTCGTACTAAACTTTCATAATTAGTTTGTGCCATTTTAATGGCGCGTGTTCTTAATGTTTTCCTTTCATTATTGTCAGCTTCAAAGGTTGAATTCATTAAACATAACCCTTTAAAAAGTTGAGGCTCTTTTTTAGCCATAGCTAAAGCTACATAGCCACCCAAAGAATGTCCTATGATTTGAGCTTGTTTAATTTTTAAGTGATTTAAAATCGCAAAAACCGCATCAGCCATGTTTTCCATAGTATGCACATATCCTAAACAACCCGTTTTACCATGGCCTAACAAATCGATACAAATGACGTGATGGGTTTTAGATAATTCGGGAACAAGCGTATGCCACATATCAACCGTTTCAAGAAAGCCATGAAGTAAAACTACCGCTTCACCTTTACCTTCAACAGTATAGTGAACAATACTATTTTTATATTCTAAAAGCATAGTGCAAAGATAAATTTTGAAAATAGTTCTACCTATAATCATCACTAACATTTAGTATATTTACCTTTTAGGCAAACAAGTAAAATTTGTCAATTTGAGTGAATTTCAACTCAAGGCATTGATTGAAATTAGTATCAAATAGTTCTCGATATAATTTTTTATAAAAATCACTCGAACTGACGTATAAATTATAATTCAGCATGACTTTAAAACGATTAGTTACTTTATTAATATTCATTAGTGCCATTTCTATAAATGCTCAAATTGAAGAAAAACAGCTCGACAACTTAATAGAAGAAACCTTAACCACTTTTGATGTTCCTGGTATTTCCGTTGGCATTTTAAAAGACGGAAAAGTGGTGTATGCTAAAGGTCATGGTGTACGCTCATTGACCAATAAAAAAGACATGAACGACAACACTTTGGTTGGTGTCGCTTCTAATAGTAAAGGGTTTACCTGTTTTGCTCTAGCCATGATGATTGACGAAAACAAACTCTGTTGGGACGATCCTGTACGAAAACACATTCCAGAATTTCAACTTCAAGACGCTTGGGTAACCGAACATTTTACGGTTAGAGATTTGGTAACTCATAGAAGCGGAATGGGATTAGGTGCTGGTGATTTAATGTTTTTTCCAGAAGGGAATAGTTTTGATGTGGATGATGTCATTAATAATGTCAAATATTTAGAGCCAGAAACCTCGTTTAGAAGCAAATTCGCCTACAATAATAACATGTTTATTATCGCTGGTGAAGTTTTAAAACGGGTCAGTGGTTTGTCTTGGGAAGATTTTATAGAAACCAAGATTATGAAACCCGTAGGAATGACAAACTCTAAAGCGTCCTATAATAGAGTAACCGATAAATCAAATATTATCGAAGCGCATACAAGAGCAGAAGGTAAGGTGATTCAGATTCCGCACGACTGGAGTGAAACTGCAAATGCGGCAGGAGGTATTGTGAGTAATGTGCACGATATGATGACTTGGGCCAAGTTTTTAATGAATGATGCAGTGACTGAAAGCGGAGAGCGTTTGTTAAGCAAAGCTGAGTTTCATGAGCTGTGGCAATTACAAACACCATTAAAAGTAAGGGCTAATGATTGGTACGATTCTAACTTTAAAGGTTATGGATTAGGTTGGTTTTTAACCGATGTAAAAGGTGGACACAAACAAGTGTATCATACAGGTGGCTTATTAGGAACCGTAACGCAGTTTACTATGATTCCAGATTTAGATTTAGCAATTGTCGTCTTAACCAACCAAATGAATGGTTCGGCATTTAATACCATTACCAATACCATTAAAGATTCCTATTTAGGTTATGAGAACAGAAATTGGTTAGAAAAATATGGAGCTCGAAATTCAGATTATCTCAAATATAACGACAGTATAAAAGCTGAGGTGTATACTCAAGTTGCTAAAATGAAGGGTAACACCACGCTTCCTAAACCAGAGCAAATTTTTGGCACATACACTGATGATTGGTTTGGAGACGTCATCATCTCAAATAGAAAAGGTAATTACTCGATTATGTGTGAGCGTTCACCAAGATTATTCGGCGAGTTATTACCTTACAATGCCACAACTTTTGTGGCCAAATGGAATGATAGAAGTTTTGATGCTGATGTCTTTGTACAATTCACATTCAACGAAAAAGGTGAAGCGGTTTCTGCAACCATGAAATACATTGCTCCAATCACTGACTTCAGTTTCGATTTTCACGATTTAGAACTTAAAAAGACCAACTAAGTGAACATACAACGTAAAGAGCTTTTAGTCACAAGTTTTGCCTTGTTCTCGCTTTTTTTTGGAGCAGGAAACTTGTTATTACCACCATTATTAGGTTATAATGCAGGTGAAAACTGGTTTTGGGTTACAGTAGGTTTTATGATTACTGCTGTAGTCATTCCTATTATCGGAATTTTAGCACATGCTAGACTGCAAGGGACTTTGTATGATTTTGGTAAAAAAGTATCACCAACCTTTAGTCTAATTTATTGTATTATTATTTACGTGATTGCTGTGGCTATTCCGTCGCCAAGAACAGCAGCTGCTACTCACGAAATTGCAATTCATCCAGCCTTTGGTACAAGTCCATTATTAACCAGTGCCATTTACTTTGCACTCGTTTTGGTGTTTGTACTGAACCGTTCAAAAATCTTGAATCTCATCGGGAAGTTTTTAACGCCTTTTATTGTGATTATGCTTTTGGCTGTGATTGGGATTGGCTTATCATCTTCTGAATTTACAACAGGAATTTCAACTTTTGAAACACCAATTGTCACTGGAATTTTAGAAGGTTACCAAACCTTTGACGCTATTGGAGCAGTCGTTGTTGGTGCTGTGATTATTGTATCCTTGAATTTTAAAAACATGAAGGTGAGTCAGTTTGAATCTAAACGCAAACTCATACGACAATCCGGATTTATTGCAGGTACAGGTTTATTTATCATCTACGCTGGACTCATTTCTGTGGGAGCCTATTATGGTTCTGAAATCGAAGTCAACTCAGAATTAAGTAGTGATATGCAACGCGCTAATTTACTACGAGGCATTAGTATTGCATCTTTAGGTGAATTTGGGAATACCGTTTTAAGCGTACTTATTTCCTTGGCATGTTTTACAACAGCCATCGGAATTGTAGCAGGTACAGCCGATTACTTTAGAGGACTGTTTCATAAATCGCAAACCGTTTATGTGGTTACAGCCATCATCGCTTGTATTGCAGGTATTGGTGTTGGGCAACTCGATTTTAACTCCATTATTGTTATTGCGTATCCGATTTTATTATTCATTTATCCAATTACTATTGTTTTAATTATTCTTAATGTAATGCCAGAACGTATCGCAACACCATTGGTGTTTAGAGCTGTTGT
>TARA_R110002124_G_scaffold111516_2_pt1 | contig 28559 bp, 19 predicted proteins | sample TARA_R110002124 | Tara Oceans TARA_R110002124 (sample SAMEA4397445) | marine metagenome | biome: Polar Biome; feature: [SRF] surface water layer (ENVO:00010504); material: water (ENVO:00002006), including particulate matter (ENVO:01000060) such as... | depth 5 m
GTCGATCTCCGCAAGCGCGGCCTGAAGCGTCTCCGACGGCTCGGCGCAGGCGGCCATCACATGGCGCGGCATGTCGTCGGGCCGGGCCTCAAGCTGTTCATACCGAAGCCAGAGTTCGTAGCCATCCTCTGCCACAGCCGGCAACACGCCGAAACCAATTGAAACCGAAATGAACAGACTAGCGACGCGCTTCAGCAGATTCTTCACAACCCTTGACCCGTTTATATATCGGGAGGCGACGGCCATACGGCCATCGCCCCCGAATGTTTGCGTTATCATTACCTAACGCGACAGGCAGGATGTGTCACCGCCCCTCTTTTCAGAGGGGCAGCACCAGATCAGGGAGCGTCGTTCATCACCTCACTCATATCATCAAACCCTGCGGCCACTTTCGGCTTCACCGAGCGGCCGATCACGCTGACAAGATAGGCTGCGAGGCCTGACAGCAGGAAACCGGGGATCATGGCATAGACGAGAGATTCGAGCGGCACCGCGCCGCCGCCTTCAGCAGGCAGCAGCGGCGCATAGAGCCAGACCAGCACCGTCACCGCGCCGACGATCATGCCGGCGAGCGCGCCGTCACGCGTCAGACCACGCCAGAACAGGCTGAGCAGGATGATCGGGCCGAAGGCAGAGCCAAAGCCGGCCCAGGCATTCGACACGAGATCAAGGATATTGCTGTTCGGATCGAAGGCGAGCGCAATCGCAACCAGGCTGACCACAACCGTCGCGATCCGGCCGATCATGACCAGCTCCGACTGGGAGGCTTCGCGCCGGAAGAAGGTCTTGTAGACATCTTCGGTGATTGAGCTGGAAGACACGAGCAGCTGCGAGGAAATCGTGCTCATGATCGCGGCGAGAATGGCCGCCAGCAGGAAACCGGCAATCAGCGGATGGAAGATGATCTGCGACAGCAGGATGAAGATGGCTTCAGAATCCGTCAGCTGGGCGCTGAGCCCATGTTGCTGGACATACGCCACGCCTACCGCGCCGACGAACACGGCGCCGATGACAGTCACAAGCATCCAGCTCATGCCGATGAAGCGGGCCGTCTTGATATCCTTGAGCGACCGGATGGCCATGAAGCGCACGATGATGTGCGGCTGACCAAAATAGCCGAGGCCCCAAGCCAGCAGGGAGATGAGACCGAGCACGGTCATACCCTCTGGCCACATGTCGAAGAACTGACTGCGCGACGGCCCCGCCGCCGCGGTGTCGGCATTCACATAGGCCGGCGCATCCATGATGGCGCTTTCCATGCCGCTCCAGCCCCCGACCACGAAAAATGCGATCACGGGCACAAGAATGAGCGCGATGAACATGATGCAGCCCTGCACGAAATCCGTCAGGCTGACGGCAAGGAAGCCGCCGATCACCGTATAGGCAAGGACGACACCGGCTGTGACGAACAGGCCAAGCTGGTAGTTGAGACCAAAGGCCGACTCAAACAGCTTGCCACCTGCAACGATGCCGGACGAAGTATAGACGGTGAAGAAGACGATGATCACGAGCGCGGAAATCGTGCGCAAGGCATGGCTGGTATCGTGAAAGCGGTTCTCGAAGAAATCCGGAATGGTGATCGAGTCATCGGCCATTTCGGTATAAATACGCAGGCGCGGCGCGACGAAGCGGTAGTTGAGATAAGCGCCGACCGTCAGGCCCACCGCGATCCAGGCCGCAGAAAAACCACTCACATAGATGGCGCCCGGCAGGCCCATCAGCATCCAGCCACTCATGTCGGACGCACCGGCAGAGAGAGCACCGACGGCCGGGTGGAGGTTACGTCCGCCCAGCATGTATTCGGATACGTCGCTCGTGGACTCCTTGTAGGCATATAGTCCGATGGCCATCATCAGGACGAAATACGCCCCGAGAGAAATCATTTCGGGAACGCTGATTGTCATATGTGTCTCGCTGTCCTCGTATATTACGGAAAAGCGCGCCCCCCGTGGCCGCGCATCAGATGTTCGTTTCTAGGGCCGGGTCTGGCCGTTGCCATGTACCAGATATTTGAAACTGGTCAGTTGCTCCAGCCCCACCGGTCCACGCGCATGCATCTTGCCGGTCGCGATGCCAATCTCTGCGCCCATGCCAAACTCTCCCCCATCGGAGAATTGGGTCGAGGCATTGTGCATGACGACCGCGCTGTCGATGGATGTCATGAAGCGGCGGGCCGCGTCCTGGTCTTCTGTCAGGATGGCGTCCGTGTGGCCCGAAGAGTGCTCGCTGACAAAGCTGATGGCCTCGTCCAACCCGTCCACGACTTTGACTGACGCAATCGTGTCGAGATATTCCGTCGACCAATCTTCGTCGGTCGCTTCGGCCAGGCTGGGCTCGATGGCGCGCGCTTCGGCATCGCCGCGCAACTCGCAGCCTTCCATGATCTTCACCAGCCGGGGAATGACGGCGTCAGCGATGGCGCGGTCCACCACGATGCTCTCGGTCGCGCCGCAGACACCGGTGCGGCGCAGCTTGGCGTTGCGGACAACGTCGAGTGCCTTGTCGATATCGGCATCGGCGTGGATGTAGCTGTGGCAGTTGCCGTCGAGGTGGAGCAGCGTCGGCACCTTGGCTTCGTCGCGCACCAGTTCGACCAGGCCGCGTCCGCCGCGCGGAATAACGAGGTCGACATAGTCGACAGCGTGTAGCAGCGCGGTCACGGCGTTGCGGTCGGTGGTCTCAACAGTCTGAACGGCGCCCTTTGGCAAACCAGCGGCTTCGAGCCCGGTCTGCATGCAGGCCACAATCTCGCGCGTTGAATTCTTGCTTTCCGAGCCGCCGCGCAGGATCACGGCATTGCCGGATTTGAGACATAGCGCACTGGCATCTGCGCCGACATTCGGACGGGATTCATAGATCATCCCGATCACGCCAATCGGCACGGCGACGCGCTCAATGGTCAAGCCATTCGGGCGCTCAGTGGTCGAGAGCAACCGCCCGACCGGGTCCGGCAGCTCGGCAATCTGTTCCAAGGCGCTCGCCATCGCCTCGACGCGGTCATCGGTGAGACGCAGCCGGTCGATGAAAGACTCTGGCCGGCTGTCGCCGACGCTGTCGACATCTTCCTTGTTAGCGGCAAGCAGGTCCGCTTTTGCCTCGCGCAATGCCTTGGCGGATGCGCGGAGGGCGTCATTCTTCTGCTCGGTCGTTGCCGTCAGCAAGGCCTTGGCAGCGTCGCGGGCGTTCTGGCCGAGGCCGGAAATGTATGCGTTCAAACGGGAATCCAATGTGGTCACGTTTCGTCCTTCATGGTTCGTGTTCGGGGGCCTAGCGCAGCTCGATTGCGCGCTTGTAGGCCGCCTCGGTTGTGGCTTTCAGGAGATCCGACAGCTTGCCGTCTCCGTTCAGGGCCTTCAGGCCCGCTTCGGTCGTGCCATTCTTGCTGGTCACGGAATTGCGGAGATTTTCCGGAGTGTCGCCGGTTTCGAGGATCATGCGGATGGAGCCATCCAGCGTGCCGAGCACGAGATCGCTGGCCTGTTCGTCACTGAAGCCGAGTTCCTTGGCCGCCTCGATATAGGCGCGAGCCATCTCGAAGACATAGCCCGGCCCGCTCCCCGCGACGGCCGTTACCCGGTCGATCTGGTCTTCATCATCAACCCAGACAGCCGTGCCTGCGGCCTGCATCAGCGTCTCGACGGCGCCCTTATGGTCGGTGCTTGCGTCATCACTGGCATATAGGCCGGCGACCCCGGCCCCGATGGCGGATGGCAGATTCGGCATGATCCGGATGATCGGATAGCCCGGCAAGGTCGCCTGGAGGCGTTTCACCGAACATCCGGCGGCAATGGAGGCAACAGCTCCATCCTGATGGAGCACGTCCTTATAGGCGGGCAGGATCTCGTCCACCATCTGCGGCTTGATCGCGACAATCAGCAGATCGAACTTTTCGTCTCCAAGTGCGTTGATATCCTTGAACAGGCGGGCGCCTTCCATCGGCTGGTCTAGGAAAGGGTCGACAATGGTGAATTCACCCTCCGTCGCACGCATCCACTGCGTCAGCAGGGCGCCGCCCATCTTTCCACATCCAACGAGAAGTACCTTCATACCTTAATGTTCCTTTGTCCGCTTGTTCCGCGAGATAATGATATTTGTTTAGAATTCAAACAATCCATTACAGATACTCAAGGTTCCAGCCGATGCCACAATGTGTCCCAATTTCCTTGTTTGAGGTCCCTTCAAACAGGGTATCGGGACGCTAAAGAAAGTCTCAAGGTATTTTGTAAGCTAATTATTTGCATCGTAACCCAAACCTTCTTATGTCCGCCCCTAAGCAACCACCGGAGCCTAATTTGCCTTCCAAGAAACGCATCGTCGTGAAAATCGGATCAAGCCTGCTTGCCAATCCAGACCTTCTCACACCGCGCTGGGCATTCATACAACGGCTGCTTGAAGACATCACCAAATTGCGGAGTGATGGATATGAAGTCGTGCTGTGTTCGTCTGGCGCTGTCGCGCTTGGCTTGAACATGCTCAACGAAAAGCCGGAAACCGCCGGACTGCGCGACAAGCAGGCCGCCGCCGCGTGCGGCATGCCGTTGCTGCTGAATGCCTACAAACAAGTTGCGCACGAGTTCGGATTCGACATCGCCCAGGTCCTCGTGACCCTCCAGGACATGGAGGAGCGCAAGCGCTTCTTGAACACCAAGAACACTGTCCACCGCCTGTTGCAGGGCGACATCCTGCCGATCGTGAACGAGAACGATTCGATCACGACCGAGGAAATCCGCGTGGGCGACAATGACCGCCTTGCCGCGAAAGTCGCCCAGATGATCCAGGCGGATCATCTCGTCATCCTCACCTGTATTGACGGCCTCTACGACAAGAACCCGGAAGAGCCCGGCGCGAAACTGGTCGAGGAAGTCCACGATGTCAGCGAGTATATCGCCGTCACCGAAGGCACGAGCAGCCTCGGCAGCGGCGGCATGCTGACCAAGATGCAGGCCGCCAACATGGCCCAGAATGCCGGGTGCACGACGCTGATCGCCAATGGCGAGCATGAAGCGCCGGTCTCATCCGTACTCTATAACGAGCGCCCGCATACCAAATGCCTGGCCCATACAAAGCCTGCCTCGGCATGGGCCGCATGGCTGACGGACCGTCTGCAGATTGCCGGCAGCATCGTTATCCGTGATGAACTGGCCAACAGCCTGTCCGATAGCCCGGAACACGTGCTGCATGAGGATATCAAGTCCATTCAGGGCCAGTACGTCAAAGGCGACGTCATTCACGTCTATGACGAAAGCGGCGCGGAAATCGCGCGCGGCATGACCAATTTCTCGTCCGAGGAAACCATGGTGCTGGCGCGCCATCCGGAAATCTCGCCGAAGGAACTGCTGGGCTACCAGACGGGCGGCACGGTCATCAGTCGCGAAAACCTGATTGTGCTCGAAGATCGTCACCTGCTCTGGGATAAACCGGATCAGGAAACCATGGTCGAGGTCTCCGAGACCTGATCAGTCTTCCTTCTGGAGATCTCCGACTTCCAGGATCGGCGCTGCATCGAGGCTGCCAGCATTCATCATGGCGGCGAGCCGCTGAACCGATGAGATGAGCAGGCTCTGCTCCCACAATTCAAGCGAATCGAAACGCTTCAGGAACCCTTCCTGAAGCGCTTCGGGCGCTTCTTCGAGGCTCATGCGTCCGGCCGCCGTAATCACGACGTCGACCGCACGGCGGTCGGTTTCGTTCTTCTGCCGCTCGACCAGGCCCGCCGCTTCCAGACGATCGACGATCGACGTGATCGTGGCTTGCGACAGGTGGACCTGCCGGGCAATTTCGGACGGCTTGACCGATCCCGCACTCGACAGGGTCTGGAGCACCATCAATTGTGGCGCCGTCAGGCCGGTCGTTTTCGCCAGCCGCTTCGAGTTCAGATCGATGGCGCGCGTAATTTGGCGGATCGCGGTCAGCAGCTGTGTATGTTTGGCCATGACCTTACCTAAAGAGACAGCCAAGCTTGCGTCAATTGCAACAACTGCCGAGAAATCAGGGACTTGAAGTGGCAGAGGCGGTTTGCCCGCCTCCTTGGCTGTGGCAAAAAGCCAGGCCGGACTAGCGGAATGAGCGTTGCTCCCCTACAGCGAGGGTTGCATTGCAGGGCGCAGCAAACGCCCATCATGACACTTTCCGAGGACGCAGCATGACTTCCCAACGCATTCGCATCGACGTCTCAGACGGGATCGGCGAACTGATCCTCAACAAGCCGGAACGGCGCAACGCCCTGTCGAGCGACATGTGGGAAGCAATCCCCGGCCTCGTGAGACAACTGGAGACGGATTCCAGCGTCATGGCGGTCATCCTTCATGGCGGGACGGCAGGTGCCTTTGCGGCGGGCGCGGACATATCCGAGTTCGAAACCATCTATGCGACACCGGAAAGCGCCGAACACTCGGCCAATCTGATTTCAGACGCCGTCACGAGCCTCGCCAGATGCTCCAAGCCGGTCATTGCCGCGATTGAAGGCGCCTGCGTCGGCGGCGGGGTCAGCCTGGCCCTGACGACCGACATTCGCATTGCGGGCAAGGGATCGAAATTCGGCGTACCGCCCGCCAAGCTGGGCCTCGTCTATCCCGTCGATGATACAAGGCGGCTGATCGAAACCGTCGGCGTGCCTGCGGCGAAAGACATGCTTTTGACCGGCCGGCTCTTCGACTGCGACGAAGCCCACCGGATCGGGCTGGTCACACATGTTGCCGAGCGCGGAACGGCCTTGCAGATGGCGCGCGACACCGCCCGCCAGATTGCTGCCAACTCGCTTTGGTCGCACGGTGCCATGAAGCGCACATTCGAGGCGGTAAAGGCGGGCTGGCGGGACGACAGCCCCGAAGCCAAAGCGCTGTTTCTGGAGAGTTTCGAGAATGTCGATTTCCAGGAAGGCTATAGCGCTTTCCTGGAGAAACGTCCGGCCAAATTCACCTGGCGCTGAACCGCTAGAACCCGCCTCCCATCGCGACATAGAGATCAATCGCGGCCGTCAGCCTGTCGCGGCGGGCTTCGAGTGCGCTCTGGGTTGCCGAATAATAGGTCTGCTGCGCTGACAGAAGACTTGTCAGGTCATCCGTTCCCACACGATAGCGAAGCTCTGCCGAGTCCAGCGCCTTGCGGCTGGCAGCCAGCGCAATGTCGTACTGCGCTTCGCGCTGGGCGCTCGTATTGATCGCCGAGAGGGCCACGTCCACTTCGCGCAAGGCGGTGAGAATGGCCTGCTCGTAATTAGCGAGCAGGGCTGTCCGACGTGCCTTCGCGCTATCCAGTTGTGCTTCCAGGGCCCCACCCGAGAAGATCGTCTGCGACAGCGCAGCCGACAGGCTCGCGGTCGGGTCCGACATTGAGGTGAGCAAGGTCGTCACGCCCGCGCCGAGATCGACACTTGGCAGCATGGCGGCCCGGGCGACATGAACATTCGCCTGTCCCGCCCGCAAATCTGCTTCGGCCTGGAGCAGGTCTGGCCGGCGAACGAGAAGTTGGGACGGCAAGCCCGCCTCGGGCACCGGCAAATCAGTCTCGTAGAGATCGGTCTCTGCGACGTCGAATTGCTGCGGCGCCTGCCCGACAAGAATCGCAATCGCTGTGCGCAGCGACAGGATCTGCTGTTCGATCTGCGGAATCTGCGCCCGGGAATTGGCGAGCGCCGCTTCCTGACTGGCGAGGTCGAAACCTGAAATCTCGCCCGCCTCGTAGCGCACTTCAACAATCTCGAAAATGCGCTCGGCAATATCCAGATTATCACGCGCGACCGCCAGCTGTTCGCGCGCAACCTGAAGATTGAAATAGTTCGTAGCCAGATCGGAGGCGACGCTCAGCTCAAGCGCGCGTTGCGCAAACTCCGCTGAGTCCAGGCTGGCACCGGCGGCCTCCCGGGAGGCGGCAACACTGCCAAACAGATCAAGCTGGTAGCTCGCGGACAAGCGGGCGCTTCGAGAGAAATCGCTGAAATCGGACTCGCTGTCTGTTGAGACATTCGCGCCTGCCAACACATATGGCAATGCATTGGACTCCGCCACACGCAGCGCGGCGCGCGCGGAAATGACATTTGCCAGCCCCGCCTCAAGCGATTTGTTCTGCTGGAGGGCTCTATCGACCAGCCCGTCCAGGGAGTTATCTCCGAAGCTGGACCACCAGAGCGCTGTGTCAGGCAAGGCTGGATCAGCCTCGACGGACGTTTCATAAGCGCCCGGCAGAGTGACCGAGGATCCAAGCATCTCGGAAGACTGCGTATTCGCGCATCCGGCCGCCACAACGAGCAAGCTAAGGGGAAGAAGGGAAATCCTGGTCATGATTACTCCGCCGCAAGGGCCCGGACCGGGTCAAGCCGCGAAGCATTGCGCGCCGGCAGGAAGCCGAACACGAACCCGGTCAGGAAGGCTGTTGAAAAGGCGAGGATCGCCGGCGTCGGGGTGATCGCAATGCTCGTTCCCAGATTGGCAAGGATGGCGCAGATGGCAAACCCGGTGAGGATACCGATCACGCCGCCCAGCGCGCACACGACGACCGCCTCCACGATGAATTGCACGAGAATGTCGGACCGCCGCGCCCCGGTGGCCATGCGGACACCGATTTCGCGTGTGCGCTCAGAGACGCTGACCAGCATGATGTTCATCACACCAATCCCGCCCACGAGCAATGAGATGGAGGCGACCGCTCCGAGGAGCATGGAGAAGGAGTTTTGCGTCTCCTGAACAGATTCCAGAAGGGAGGCCGTATTCCGTATCCGGAAGTCCTGTGTTCCGTGGCGCTGAAGCAGGAGGTCATTCGCCTGGGTTTCGGTGTCAGAAATGACATCCGTATCCTCGACCGCAATCGTCACGCTCGACAAATAGGAGCTGCCGAAGACGCGCATCATGCCTGTGGTAATGGGGATAAGCGCCAGGTCATCCTGGTCCCGCCCGAACGAACTCGCCCCTTCTTCATCGAGGATACCCGCGATTTCAAACGGGGCACCGGCCAGGAAGACATATTCGCCGACGGCGTCCGACACATTGTCGAACAGTTCGCCTGCCGTTGTCGTTCCCAGCACGACGACACCGACCCGGCGATCCACATCCTCAGCGGTGAAGAAAGAGCCATAGGCAAGATTTCGCGTATTAGCGAGCAACCAGTCCTCGGAGACTCCCTCGACCGTTCCGCGATGGTCATTACTGCCGCGGCGCAAGGTGGCTGATCCGGATCGTGAGGGCACGGCGGCGAGGACGTTGTCGAGTTCCCCCAGCGCTTCAGCATCTTCCAGTGTAAGGGTCGCAATCGCGTCCCCGCGCATGCGCGCGCCCCGGTCACCGCCGGGCGAGACAAAGAGCAGATTTGCGCCCATGTCCTCAAACCGCGCCATGACGTCTCGCTGACTGCCCTGCCCGACCGCCAGCATCGCGACCACTGCCGCCACTCCGATCACGACCCCCAGCAGGGTCAACGCCGTGCGGAACAGGTTCGCGCGCAATGATCGGAACGCGGTCTTGATGGACTCCGTCAGCTGAAGGAAAAAAGAGGGAGAGGATTTGATCTCTCCCTGGTCAAGCGCGGCCTGCGGCCGATCCACAAATCCGGAATCCGAGACGATCTTGCCATCCCTTAGCTCGATGGTCCGGTCGGCCCGCTGGGCGACCTGCTGGTCATGGGTAATCAGGATGACGGTGCGGCCGGAGCGGTGCAGCTCTTCGAGCAGTTCGAGCAACTCCTCGCTGGTGCCCGTATCGAGCGCGCCTGTCGGCTCATCAGCCAGAATGACTTCGGCGTCATTCATCAGCGCCCGCGCCACGGCGACACGCTGCTGCTGGCCACCGGATAATTGGCCCGGTCGACTTCTCTCTCGCCCGCCAAGGCCTAGCCGGCCGAGCAGGTCGTGCGCGCGCGCTTTCCGCTCAGATTGGCGTATCCCGGCATAGACTGCAGGGATTTCGACATTCTCCGACGCGCTCACATTGGCGAGCAGATTGTATCGCTGGAACACGAATCCGAAGGTCCGGCGCCGCAACGCGGCCAGCGCGTCTGCATCCATATCGGACACATCCTGCCCATGAATGCGATAGATGCCGGCGGTCGGGCGGTCGAGACAGCCGAGCAAATTCATCAGGGTAGATTTGCCGGAGCCCGATTGTCCGATGATTGCCACGAACTCGCCTTCGCGGATGGTAAGATCAACGCCGTCGAGGGCGCGGACTTCCGCGTCGCCCTTTCCATAGACGCGCGTAATGTCCTGCAGGTGCAGCAAGGGGTCTGACATGATGCTGCGTCCTATACCGGCGGCGGGCCCATGGGACGCCGCTGATTATTGTTACGCCGCTCTGTCGACTGTTTCGGCTGTATCTTGACCTGACCTGTGACCACTTCATCACCTTCCGACAGACCAAACAGGATCTCGGCGCTCGTCCGAGTCTGCAAACCAACCAGAACGGGTTGCGGTATGGCTTCACCATTGGCGTCGAGTCTCAGCACCATGCCCATTTCTGCATCAGGATATTGTTCTCGTGCGGCGCGAAGGGCCTGCCTAGGGCCATTTCCGGTGCGGTCGCTTTGGGTGCTCTCACCTTCGGGACGCGCAGCACGCTGACCTTGTGTGCCTTCCGGTCGCTCTGGACGCGCCTGAAGCGCCGTGACCGGAATGAGGATCGCATCCTCGGCCTGGCCCTGAATGAAGAAGACCTGGGCCGTCATGTCACTGCGCAGGATTCCGTCCGGGTTCTCCACGTCGAGCAGCGCCTTGTAAAGCACAACATCATTGATGATTTCCGGCGTGGGCAGGACCTGACGCACTTCGGTTTCCCATTTATGGTCTGAATCACCCAGCGTGGTGAACCAGGCCTGCTGGCCTTTCGCCACGCGCAGCACATCCGCTTCGGACACATCCGCTTCAACGGTCATGATGCCGAGGTCTGCTATGGTCATGATGATCGGAGCGGTCTGGTTCGCGTTCAGTGTCTGGCCTTCGGAGGCGCTGAGCGATACGACCGTGCCGGTAATGGGCGCATAGATTTTCGTGAATTCGAGATTGGCCTCGTCCGCCCGGAGGCTGGAGGTCTGCTGTGCAATCTGGGCATTGATTGCGTCCAGCTTCCCTTCAGAAATCTCCAGTTCGGACACGGAGGCTTCATAGTCTGCCCGCGCAATGGCGTCGGCTTCGAACAGCATGCTGGCCCGTTCGGCATCGGCCTTGGCGAGTTTGAGAGATGCCGTCTGCTGGCGCCGGGACGCATATAGCGCATTGAGTTGGGCCTGCTGGGCCTCGACCGTGTTCTGAGCAATCGTGGCATCGATCTGTGCGAGCAACTGGCCTTTCTCGACCTCATCGCCGACATCGACAAACAGCTCTTCCAGCTGTCCGGACACCTGGGCGCCAACCTCAACCATCTCCTTGGGGGCAAGTGTGCCCGCAGACGAAATCGTGACTTCGAGATCGCCTGTCCGCGCGGTGGAGGTTTCATAGGTCGGTGTTGTAGAGGCGGCCAGATTTGATCTGGCGAACCAGACGGTCCCGCCGATGGCCAATAGCAAGACGATAGCGATCACCCAGCGAGATCGTTTCCCGAAAATTCTCATTCTTGTCTCTTTCCAGCATTCTGGCTGTGAACATGTTCCCCGGTTAAACGCACCGCGCGGCAGTTTCCGTCGCAATGCCCTGCATTTTGTTGCACTTTTTCTTCAAACCGGCTCAGGTCCGTTCGTTCACCACAGTATTGTTGCGAGAATGTTGCAACGGGATCGCCCGCTGCTCATCCGGGCAAGCGCGCCACCCCCTCTCACGCCAAATATGTCAGGCTGACAAATTCTCGCTGACAAGCGGCACATTCTGGCAAAGTTCAGACAAGACGCTCCCGTAACGCACTAGGACAGGCCGATGCGGAGCGCACGAACATGAATTATTTTTCATTAAATAACAATACTTTAAGGATGCATGCCTCGAGCCGCTCGATACGTCTTTCCAACAGGATGAAACGTGGGCTGATCATCGCGCTGGGTATGTCGACTGCGCTCCCTGTCTGGGCAGTCGAGATAGATGACTCCACCACCACCCCCGTCCAGACCTCGACCGCCAATGCCGGACAAGCTGATGATGTCACGGTCACCGAGGATGGGGACATCGACCTGACCGGCCTGTCCGGGACAACCGCGATCACGGTCGATTCTGACAATACCGTCACCCAGGAAGGGGAAATACTCGCGGAGGATACCGACGATGTCGTCGGGATCGCCATACGCACGGATACGGTCACCCGCCTCACCCATGCTGGCTCCATCGAATTCGTGGAGGACTATGACCGGGAAGACGAGGATGATGATGACGATCTCGACGGGCCGCTGGCCATAGGCAGTAACCGTATCGGCATTCTTGTTGATGGCGGCGGCACCGTGACCGGTGACATAATCCTGGACCACGGCTCCACCCTAGTCATCGAAGGCAATGACTCGGCGGGTGTCCTCATCGGATCGGCGCTTGCCGGCGACTACACACAGCAAGGGTCGATGACAGTGGTTGGCGACAATGCCCGCGGCCTCGCCTTCGCTGACGATGTCGATGGCGACGTGCTGATCAGCGGCGCCATCACAGTTCAGGGCGCGAACGCCTCCGCCCTTGAAATTGAGGGCGATATTTCCGGAAATCTGACTATTGAAAGCTCGATCAGTTCGACCGGCTTCACCAGTACAACGGCCACCAATTACATCGCGCCCATCTATATCGATGATGACACCGAAGCGGTGGAAGACCGCCGCGATGCAGATGACCTGTATGACAACACAAACAGTGTCCGGATCACTGGCAGCCTCGGCCAGGGACTCCTGATTAATGGCGCGGTCGATGATTTCATCTCGGAAGAAGACGAGGACGATGAAACCAAGGACACAATCGACGATTTCGACGATAATCGCTCGACGGGGCGTATCTACAGTTACGGCTCCGCCCCCGCCCTGGACATCCAGGCAAATGCGGGAGAGAAGCTGGTCTTCTCGGGTGTTGTCGAGACCGTTCGGGACACGACCGACGATGATGATGACGAGGATGTGGACGAAGTGCTCGCCACATTTTCCTATGATCAGGGCCTGATCAATCGCGGGACAATCTATGCCAGCGGCCTGAACATCGGGTTTGAGGCGACGGCCCTGTCGATTGCCGGATCAGATGACGGGACTGGCACCGTCACGATCGATGGCGGCATCCTGAACTCTGGCTCCATCCAGGCAACCGCGTATGAGGCGTCGTCCGTGGCCGTCCTGCTTGGCGACGGCACGTCCATTGGCACGCTTGAAAATTCCGGAACCATTGGCGCTGCGACCTATACTTTGACGGATGACACAGCCCAGGCCCTGGTCATCTCCAGCGGAAGCGCCCTGGAATCGATCCTGAACAGCGGATCAATCACAGCGTCCTCGAATGGCTATGGGGGCGCAGCGACCGCAATCACTGACGAGAGTGACACGCTACGCTCCATAACGAATACGGGTGCGATCTCGGCCCTGCTCATTTCGGACGGCCGGGAGGATACTGAGACAGGTTCGTCCGTGGCAATTGACCTCTCGGCGCAAACCGGCGGGGCCACCATTCTCCAGTATCAGGAGACGCCCACCGAAGACGTCAATGAGGATGACGAGATCGACGAAGACGATGTGACAGAGCCAACAATCTATGGCGACATTCTTTTCGGCAGCGGCGATGATATTTTGCAAATCCTCGATGGCGGCTTGGCGGGGGACATCTACTTTGGAGCTGGCGACGCAACATTCCAACTCTCGGACGCCGAGTTTCTGGGGGACACATATTATGCGGGCAATACGCTGAGCTTGCTGGTGGAAAATAGTGAAATCGAAGGGGATTTCGATTTTGGCTCCGCCACCGGAACGCTCGACCTGCTCTCCTCCACCCTGTTCACCGGCAATTTGACCAGTGATTCCTACGGACTCGACGCGACGATTTCGGAGTCTGAAATCATCCTGCTGGAGGATACGTCGCTGCAATTGGCCTCCCTCTCGGTTACAGAGGGCTCGACACTCGAGTTCGAGATTGATCCACAAAACCTGCGGACCACGCCCTTTATATCGGTCTCCGGAAACGCAGCCCTCGGCAGTGACACGCTGATACGGCCGACACTGACCTCTTTCATTGATGGTGACTTCGCCGTCACCCTGATCGAGGCCGGGTCATTGACCTATGACGAAGAGGCAACCGAACTTTCCACGGAGAATGTTCCATGGATCTACAATGTCATCTTGCAAACCGAGAGTTCGACTACGGATGACCTCAGTCTCGGCTTCCGCCTGAAAACCGCAGACGAGCTCAAACTCGACGGCAACCAGTCCAATGCGCTTTCCGCCATCCTGAATGTTGCTACCAGCGACGACGATATCGGATCGGCCATTACCCAGCTCTCGACGGAGCATGATTTCCTGGAGGCGTACAATCTGCTCCTGCCGCAGCGTACTGACGCGGCCACACGCTATCTGGAATCCCAGTCGAATGCCGCCTTCGGCGCGCTGAGAAGCCATCTGGAATTCACCCGTACTTCCAGCGAGTCGGGCAATGGCGCGTGGGTGCAGGAAACCTATTCCCATGTCAGCTATGACGGGTCTGATGAGGGGCCGGGCTATGATGGCCGCGGCCTCGGGCTCGCGCTTGGCTATGACTGGTCCCTGTTCGGCCTCGACGCCGTCGGCCTCATGGGCACAATGACAGACGGCAAGTTCGAGGAGAAAACCGGCGGCGAAAACCCGGTGACCATGAAAAGCCTGGGTCTTGGCGTCTATGCATCGGAACAAATGGGCGGGATCAACCTTCAGGCGGCCGGCCAGATCGCAAAGGTCGATCATTCGAGCTATCGCGAAATCGAGTTTGAAGACTATGTCTCCGAAGTCAGCGGCACCTGGGATGGACTGACCACAGCCGCCTCGCTTGTCGCCTCGACCGAGTTCGGCTCTGGCGCCTTCAGGATGACGCCTTCTGTGGGTGTCGACTACTTCAAGCTCGATCAGGATGGTTATTCGGAAACCGCCTCGAACGGTCTCAATTTGTGGGTCAGCGATGCGAGTACCGACCGGGTGACGGCTGATGCAGGGCTTGGCTTTGCGTATGTCTGGCGCGGCGGGGGGGATCCATCTCGCACAGGGCCAGCCTATTCCAGCTATACAAAGGCCAACCGGGACCGGCCCATGGTCCGCGCCGGTCTGGACATCGGCTATCGCTCTACATTGTCCTCAATGCCTTATGAGGTGGATGCCGGGTTCGTCGGCTATGAGGACAGCTTCACGCTGAGCGCGACGGAAGCCTTCGAAGATGCGGCCACGGTGGGGCTCTCGCTGCTGGCAGGCTCCGAACTCCTGAAAATCCGGTTCGGCGTGGACGGCGAATTCTCGACGGATGCGACCGCAATCACAGCCAACGCCGCCGTCAAACTCCGTTTCTGATTTTCCAGACACTTTCCTTTCACTGTTTCAGGACGCCCATTTCATGAGCCATAAAAACAGAACTCTCGCGCTCTCCCTGCTGCTCGCCGCCGTGGCCAGTTCCCTCCAGCCCCCTGCAATCGCACAGGCAGGCGTGGCGGACACGACGGGGAACATCGAGGCCATCATCATCAATGGAAACCAGCGGATCGAAGACCGGACGGTCCTGTCCTACCTCCTCATCGAGCCGGGTTCGCCCTTTGATGCCAACCGGATCGACCTGTCGCTGAAATCCCTGTTCGCCACAGGCCTGTTCGCCGATGCCAGTTTTGATCGCGTCGGGAACCAGCTCATCATCACCCTTGTGGAAAACCCCATCGTCAACCGCGTCATGATCGAAGGCAGCAAGGCTCTGAAGGAAGACAAAATTCGCGAAGAAGTTCAGATAGCCCCGCGCGGCGTGTTCACCGCCGCCCGTATGCAGGCCGATGTCCAGCGCGTGATGGAGCTCTACCGCCAGTCCGGCCGGTTTTCTGCCAAGGTCATCCCGGAATATGTGCCGCTCGACCAGAACCGTGTGGACGTGATTTTCTCGATTACCGAAGGCCCGGTTTCCGGCGTCCGTGCCATCAACTTTCTCGGCAATGAGACGTATTCGGACGACCGGCTCCGCTCCGAAATTGTCACGCGGCAGTCGCGCTGGTGGCAGTTCTTTTCGTCGAATGACAATTATGATCCGGGCCGTCTGGAATATGACCGCGAATTGCTCCGCCAGTTCTACCAGAACAAGGGGTATTATGATTTCCGTGTGGAATCCGCCGTGGCAGAGCTTACGCCCGACCAGAAGGATTTCTACATCACCTACACGATTGACGAGGGCGAGATTTACCGCTTCGGCGAGATCAATGTCGTAACCGAGCTGGAGAAGCTCAACACGACCGCGCTCAAAGCGTCTGTGGCCGCCAAGTCGGGTGATTTGTTCCGGGGCGATACGATTGAGAATTCCATCGATGCGCTCACCTATGTCGCCGGCATGGGCGGCTATGCCTTCATCGATGTCCGTCCGGAAATCTCCGCCGATCTGGAAACGCACACGGTAAATGTGACCTTCCATGTAAATGAAGGCCCGCGCGTCTACATCGACCGCATCAACATCGTCGGAAACACCCAGACCCTGGACCGGGTGATCCGGCGGGAATTGCGCATCAATGAAGGCGACGCCTTCAACAGGATCCTGCTGGACCGATCCCGCAACCGTGTCCGCGCGCTCGGCTATTTCAAGGATGTCGAGGTGACCGAAATCCCGACGGCGGATGCCGACCAGATTGATGTGGAGCTGAAAGTCACCGAACAGCCGACCGGTGAAATGAGCTTCTCGGCTGGCTTCTCCTCGTCGGAATCCTTCCTTGTGGATGTCAGTGTGGCACAGCGCAATGTGCTCGGACGGGGACAGTCGGCGTCCGCGCGCGTCTCGACCTCTGCCCTGCAACAGGTCCTCGACCTGCAATATACCGAGCCGCGCTTCCTCGACCGCAACATGTCAGCCGGGTTGGGCGCCTTCGCGACCCGGCTCGACTATTCCGACACCGACCTCGGCGGATATACGACCGAGTCGATGGGGCTCAGCGCCCAGCTGGGCTTTCCCCTGTCGGAACGGCTCCAGCTCGGTCTCAAATACACGCTTCAGAATGACAAGATCGACGTCGTCGATCAGAGCATTGTGATCGATTCCGACAGCGGCGAACGCCTGACCACGGAATACACGGTGGATGATAATGACACACCCGGCGACACGAGCGACGATATAGTCGGCGTGACCTATCTGACCTCCGATGATGTGCCCCTGCCCGATGGATCGCTGATCGTGGATGTATGCGATGCCCGTTACCTCAACCGCTATACGCTCTGTTCGAGCGAACGGTCGGAAATCTCGTCCATCATCGGATACAACCTCCTGCTGGACATGAAGAATGATCCACTCGAACCGACCGGCGGCTTTGACCTCCTGTTCGGACAGGACGTGTCCGGTCTTGGCGGTGACGTGAATTTCATTCGCACCAATGCCTCGATGAATATTTATCAGGGGATCACCAAGGGCGTCGTCGGCAGCCTGCGCCTGTCCGGCGGCTATATCGAACCCTATGGCACAAGCGATGCCAACTCAGAATACGGACAAACCACGCCGCAAGGGGTCAGGATCAACAATCGCTTCTTCAAGGGGGGCAACAGCTTCCGCGGCTTTGACACGGCCGGCCTCGGCCCCCGCATTGTCCAGATCATCCAGAATGATGATGGGACGGAAACAGTGAAACGCCTGAACGCTCTTGGCGGCAATGCGTTCTATCAGGCCAGCCTCGACCTGTCCGTGCCCAATTACCTGCCGGAAGAATATGGCATCAGGACCGGGCTTTTCCTGGAAGCGGGCGCCGTCGGGCTGCTCAGCGATATCGACAAGAGCGACCCGGTCGAGTTCACGGATACCTATGGCCGCGACGCGGTTCAGCTGGTGCAGGACGATCTGTCTCTGCGCGCCTCGACCGGGCTCAGCGTCTACTGGACCTCGCCCTTCGGCCCTATCCGGTTCGACTTCAGCCACATTCTCAAGAGTGAAGAATACGACCGGACGGAATCCTTCCGGTTCAGCACATCGACCCGGTTCTGACCGGGGATCAGGCGGCGGTCTTCAGGGGCAGGATGACCGTCGCCTTCAGGCCCCCGTCCGGTGCGTTTTCCAGCTCAATGCGTCCGTCATGCGCTTCGATCAGATTCTTCGCAATATGAAGACCAAGCCCGTGTCCGCCTGTCTCGCGATTGCGCGAGTGTTCCAGCCGGACAAGCGGCTCGAACACGCGCTCAAGGGAATCGCCGGGAATGCCGGGACCATCATCCTGGATTGTCACGATGGCCCTGCCCTGCCGCTCGATGAGATGTACGCGCGCCGTATCGCCGTATCGCACGGCATTTTCAACGAGGTTGCGCAAGGCGCGGGTCAATTCGTCTGACCGCCCCATGACAATCGGTCGTGCGTCCGTGTCTTCAAAGGTGACGGCCAGACCGAGATCGCACAGGTCTTCCACAAGGCTGTCGACGAGCGAATGCATATCAAGGGGCTGGAAGGGCTCGTCCGACTGGCCGGCGGTGGCGGCGGCCAGCGCAGCCTCGGTAATGCGTTCCAGTTCTTCCAGAGCGCGGCTCATCCGCTTGCGCTCACTCGGATCCGACAACATCTCGACTTTCAGCTTCAGGGATGTGATCGGCGTACGCAAATCATGCCCGATCGCTGCGAGCAGCTGACGCTGTCCGGCGACAGTGGTTTCCAGCCGTCGCCCCATGCGGTTGAAGGCGCGCAGCGATTCCCGAACATCGCTCGGCCCCTGCTCGACCAGGGGCTCATGCTTGTAGTCTGCCGCCAGTATATTCGCCGCCTTCGCCATCTGCCGGAGGGGGTTGATCGCACTCAGCGCTGCCCAGATGCCAATCCCGACCATCAGGGCAACGAGGACAATCACGGGCAAGAGCCCGGGCGTCGGCTCTTTCACGGTAATATTATCCGTCCGCAGGTTTGCCCATGTTCCATCCGAAATCATGACGGATACTCTCGCCCGTTGCTGGGCAGCAGGTCTTCTGCGTTGCGATGGCGCAAATCCAGCATCCGGGGGGCCGGGCCTGTCGGCCATATTCTCCATGAAGCTGTCACGCGGGCCGGGTGGCCGACCGAATTCTTGCCCATCGCCCCCGGGAAACCCACCCAGGGAAATTCCGATCGGTGTGTCCATGTCCAGGCCAAGACGTTCGAGGATCCGATCCGACAACCCCCAAGAGAAGGGCTCGACATCAGGATATTCCGAGAGGGAGTAATCGCTGACCTGCAATCTCCTCAGATCCCGCTCGGACAGCGTCTCCGGCCACCCTTCTGCTTGCAAATTCTCCAGGGCGACTGACGCGACATGCAACGCAGTCCGCGGCTGCAGTCTTTGGGAGGACATGCTGAACTGCACGATCAGGTAGACCAGCAGGAACGTTGACAGCAAAGCCGCTGACACGAGGATCACGATCCGTGTCAGGAGAGTATCGAAGCGGGACAACATCAGAGTTTCTTCACATCGGCCGCGAAGACATATCCGCCGCCCCAGACAGTCTGGATGATATCCGGATTACGGGGATCCCGTTCGATCTTCCTCCGGAACCGGCTGACCTGGCTGTCGACGCTCCGGTCGAACACGTCGGCCCCTTCGGCATGGGACAATTCCACGATCCGCTCGCGAGACAGGACGATTTGCGGGCGGGCGATGAAGATCATCAGGAGTTGGTATTCCCCCGTGCTCAGCGACACGATCACCCCATCATCGCGCGTGACGGTGCGCTTCGCCGTGTCCAGCGTCCAGCGGTCAAATTCGAAGTATCGCGTCTTCTCGGGCGTCATGTCCCGGTCGCGGCCATTCGACCGACGCAGGACAGACCGCACCCGGGCGAGCAGCTCGCGCGGATTGAACGGCTTGCAAATATAATCGTCCGCGCCGACTTCCAGGCCCACGATCCGGTCAATCTCGTCCGTTCTTGCACTGATGAACACAATCGGGATAGCGGTGAGCCGGACAATCGACCGGCACAGACTGATCCCGTCCTCACCCGGCATCATCACGTCCAGAAGGATCAGGTCGGGCGCTTCCGAATGAATGGCGCGACGCGCCGCCGGCGCATTCTCGGCCGTGGAAACGCGAAAGCCGTTTTCGGTGAGGTAGGATTTCAAGTCTTCCCGGATATCTCGGTCGTCATCGATGACGAGGATGTGTTCGGGGCGCGTGGTCGCCGGATCTGGCATCGCCACTGTCTCCTGACTGTGTGTCTTCAATCTGATGATTACAAATAGGATAAACTTGTTGCCAAGTTGTGTCGCAACTGCACCCGGACTGTGCCCGACACCCCGTTTCGCCAGGGCATCTTGAACGCCCAAAGCCTCCCGCAAAAACCCATACCTTTCAAGCCTGTAATGTCATGTTGCAGACTGACATACATTGCCATCACTTTTGCCAGAACCGGCATACCCTCTCAACATGGCCAGGGCATCTTGATCTCATCGACGCAAGGAAGTTTCCGGGCAATTCGATCCCAGAGACTGCAGCAAGAGTGCCCCTATGACCGCTTCCACCCCCTATTCCGGCACGACCGCTTGTGACGTTTCCGGCTCCACTACCAAGAACATTGTATCGACCAGGACAGTCCCCGTCCGCCCCTTGCTCACCAAGCCTCCCTTAGGGTGCCAAGATCGATACGATGAGAGGGAGGCGTCACTTGCCCCCTACGTCTCACCCTGTGACGCCTCCCTCGCTCCCTTTTCCTCCCTGCATCGCCAGCAGGCAAGGCCAGCAAGAACAGCCTTCCTTGTTGTGGCTGGCCTGACCCTGCTGGCCGCTTGTACATCTTCCCCACGTTCGGGGCCTCCCGGAGGTGACCGGGATTCAGGCAGCCGCGCCCGGCAAGGCCGCTCGCAAGGGCTCTCCGCACCGCCTGCCGCTCTTCTGCTCGTCAGTATGGACACAGACCGCGATCATTATGTGTCCCGCCAGGAACTGGACGCTGGCATAGACTATGAATGGCAGCTTCTCGCCGGACCCAATGAAGTTCGCCAATCCGCCGTCAGGATGTCAAATTGGTCCGCTGAAACGCTGGGGGATCTCAATGCCCTGCCCAGCCCCATCGCCTTTGACAGCAATCTTGACGGCACAATCACCGATCAGGAGTTCCGGGTCAGGCTGACAGATATGTTCGACCAGATGGACAAGGACCATGATGGCTCCTTGTCCCGGGCCGAGCTATTGGCTGCGCCGCGCGTAACAGAGCGGGGCGAAGGCGCCATGCCAGAAGATAGTCAACGCCGCGGGCCGCCTCCAGGGCGGCGGCAATAAGGCCAATGTCGATCCAGAGACCCGCCCTCGCCCGGACACTGGCCCTTCCACCTGCGGCAAACGCCCCTCAGGGCTACCCGCATGACCGCGTGCTCCAGCCAGGCCAGAGCCTTGCACACCTATGGGCGGGCGCCGGCCTCATCCGGACAGATATCACGACCGGATTCAACGGCATGCCGGGAACCGCGAACGGCGTCGCGGTGGACCTGAATTTGACCTTTCAATCAGCATCTGATTGGCGGAGCCCGCTGACCCGCCATGCCGTCTATGTCTGGCACGCCGATGCGGCTGGCGAATATTCCGTATTCAACCGCCCTGACACGAATTACCTGCGCGGCATCGGGATCACGGATTCGCGCGGCCGCGTGCGTTTCCAGACCCTCTATCCCGGCACGTATCGGGGCCGCGCCCCGCACATTCACTTTGAAGTCTATCGCAGTCTCGATGCATTGAAGCTTGGCGCCCCAAGCCTGATCCGGTCACGCATCCTGTTTCCGGATATTATTTCCAGGGCCGTCTATACGCGCCATCCGGTCTATGCCGGCAGCATGAAGAAATACAACGAGTTGAGGTTCGAGCCGCCCGTCCGGGACCCGGCTCAAGATACGCGTTCCATCCAGCTCGCCACCGTCAGCGCTACGGGGCCTTCGGCTCTCAGAGCTGGCCTCACTGTTTTCGTGGAGCCGGCGGATTAAGTGCGACCGCCTTCGCCGCCCGAGATCATTTTACGGGAAGATTTTCGCCGACCAGGATTTTCGTAATGATGGGCTTCATCATCTCGATGAATTGCGGACGCTCCTGTTCGGGATGGCGAAGTGTGCGCGCGGGAATTCCGGCAAACAGGGTGAACAGCATTTCCGTCCGCAGGAAGGGTGTTGTAATGCCTGCCTTCTCCAGCACAGCGCAGAACTGATCGCGGATTTCCCCATCATAGCGATGCAGGATCGCCGCTACGGAGGGATTCCGCTGCGCTTCAGCCAGAATTTCGAAGTTCAGAACGGTTCGGAACGGGTCCTGATGCTTCATGATAATGTCGATGACGAGCGGGGCGATCTGATCCCGGATTTCAGCCGCATTCAGATTGCAGAAGTCTCCGAGCCGCTCCTTTTGCCGCATGAGCTCACGTTCAACCACCGCCTCGATCAAGAGATCCTTGGAGGCGAAATAGTGGTACAAATGGCCAACACTGATGCCGCATTCCTTGGCAATTCCCGAAATACCGGCGCCGTGAAAGCCTTTTTCCACGAAATTATTTTCCGCACAGTCGAGGATTTCCGACATGCGGGTTTCACGTTTTGCGGCTGCCTTCGATCCAGTCATAACAGTCATGCAGAAAAGCACCCAAATCTTGCCATTGCCTATCCTTGACATGCTGCACCGCAGCACTAGATAGAGCGTTCATTCTATTTTGTTACATCGATGCCGTCCGGCTCGTCAAGGAATCCACATGGAAGTGATAAGAAAAAGTATGTCGGCTGCGGCCCTGTCAGCCGTCCTCCTTCTGGCTGCCTGTGGAAACAATGCCTCTCCGGTGGAAGTTCCACAACAATCTGCGCCACGCGTCGAGACCCTTACGGCAGAATTGACAAATGTCCCAAACGCAATCGAGCTGACCGGGCGTGCCCGGGCCTATGCCGAAGCCGAAATCCGGCCACAAGTCACCGGCATCATCAAGGAACGCCTGTTCAAGGAAGGTGACCTCGTCGCCCGTGGTCAGGCGCTCTATCAGATTGATGCCGCTGAATATGCGGCGGATGTCCGGAGCGCAGAAGCTGCCCTGACCCGCGCCGAAGCCACGGCCAATGTCGCCAAGGAGACCGCCAAGCGCTTTGCGAATCTTGCGAAGATCAATGCGGTCAGCCAGCAGGAATACGACCAGGCCGCCGCGAGCGCCCAGGAAGCCGAAGCCGACATCGCCCTGCAGAAAGCGGCACTGGATCGCGCCCGCATCGACTTGGCCCGCACCAGGATTTCCTCCCCGATTGCCGGTCGGATTGGCCGGTCTACAGTCACGCAAGGCGCTCTGGTCACAGAGAACCAGACCGATGCACTCGCCCGCGTGCTGCAAATCGACCCCATCTATGTCGACCTCACCGTGTCCAGCAACCGCGTGCTCACCATGCGGCAGGAAATGGCGTCCGGCCGCATGGCCTCGAAAGAGCTGGGGACGGTTCCGGTCAACATTATCCTGAGCGATGGCACGACCTACCCTTTGCAGGGCGAACTGGAATTCAGTGAGATCAATGTCGACGAAAGCGCCGGCACGGTCGCAGTTCGCGCCCTTGTGCCGAACCCTGACGGCATCATCCTGCCGGGCATGTTCGTTCGGGCGAATTTCGTGGCCGGCATGTACGAGAATGTGATCACGCTGCCGCAATCGGTCGTCTCCCGCACACCGACCGGCGACGCCTCGGTCATGGTGCTCAAGGACGACAACACCGTCGAACAACGCGCGATTAAGGTCGAGCAGCATGAGGGCAGTTCCTGGATCGTGCTCGAAGGCCTGAATGAGGGCGACGAGATCGTTGTCTCCAACCTGCAGACCGTGCGCACCGGCATGATGGTGGACCCGGTCTCAAGGGCCGGAACCATCTCCGCCTCCCGCGCCCAAAGCAGCGACCTGAACTAGCGAGATCTGGACACACTCATGGCTAAATTCTTTATTGACCGCCCGGTTTTCGCCTGGGTGATCGCGATCGTCATCATGCTCGCGGGCGGTATGGCCCTGCGCGCCCTTCCCATCGCTCAGTATCCGGATATTGCCCCGACGACTGTCAGTGTATCGGCCGTATATCCGGGCGCCTCGGCCGAAGCCGTGGAAAACGCCGTGACACAGGTCATCGAGCAACAGCTCACCGGTCTCGACGGACTGGATTATATCACCTCTTCGTCAAATTCTGATGGAACGGCCGCGATCACGCTGTCCTTCGAACCCGGCACCGACGCAGACATCGCGCAGGTGCAGACCCAGAACAAGATTTCGCTGGCCACGCCGCTCCTCCCAGAAGAAGTCCAGCGCCAGGGCGTCACCGTCAGCAAGTCCACGGGCGGCTTCCTGCTCGTCACCGCGCTCTATTCCCCGAACGGCACGTTCAACCAGACCGACCTCGGTGATTATGTCCGCTCGAACATCTACGACACGGTCAGCCGCGTCGAAGGCGTCGGCCATGTTCAGGTCTTTGGCTCGCAATACGCCATGCGCGTCTGGCTGGAGCCGGAAAAGCTCGCCCAGTACGGACTGACCCCGGCTGACGTCATCCAGGTCATTCAGTCCCAGAATGCGCAAATCGCAACCGGGGCTCTCGGCGGCGCGCCATCCGTGCCGGGCCAGGAAATCAACGTCACCGTCACGCTGCAATCCCTGCTGACCACTCCCGAACAATTCAAGAGCCTGCTGATCCGGACCACGTCCGCGGGGGGCTCGGTGCGTCTCGAAGACGTGGCCCGCGTCGAACTCGGCGCGCAGGATTATTCTTTCATCGCGCGCTTCAATGGCAATCCGGCCACAGGTTTCGCCGTCTCGCTCGCCACCGGTGCAAATGCGCTGGATACGGCCGAACGCGTCAAGGAATCCATCGCCAGACTGTCCGAAGCCTTCCCCGATGACATGGAATACCAGTTCCCGGTCGATGCGACGCCCTTTATCGAAACTTCCATTCACGAAGTGCAGAAAACTCTTTATGAGGCCATCGCGCTCGTCTTCGTGGTCATCCTGGTTTTCCTTCAGAGCTTCCGGGCATCCCTGATCCCGATCATTGCCGTTCCGGTTGTTCTACTCGGTACGTTCGCTGTCCTGCTGCTCTTCGGCATGTCGATCAACACGCTGACCATGTTCGCCATGGTGCTCGCAATCGGCCTGCTGGTGGATGACGCCATCGTCGTTGTGGAGAATGTCGAACGCGTGATGCATGAGGACGGGCTGTCGCCCTATGACGCCACCGTGAAATCCATGAAACAGATCACTGGCGCGCTGGTCGGCATTGCCGTCGTCCTGTCAGCCGTGTTCATCCCGATGGCCTTCTTCCCAGGGTCAGCCGGTGTGATCTACCGCCAGTTCTCGGTCACCATCGTGTCGGCCATGGCCCTGTCGGTCCTGATTGCCGTGGTTCTGTCTCCAGCCCTGTGCGCGACGCTCCTGAAGCCCTCGACCGGCAAGAACAAATCCTTCCTGATGGCCCCGGCCCGCGCGTTCAATACCGGCTTTGACAAGTTGACCGATGCCTATGAGGGCGCTGTCACCCGCATCGTCCGTCGCCGGTGGATCATGCTGGTCACGTTTGCCGCGATTGTCGCGGTTACCGGCCTGCTTTTCGTCCGCCTGCCGTCGGCCTTCCTTCCCGACGAGGACCAGGGCACCCTGCTCACCATCGTCCAGCTCCCCGAGAGCGCCACGCTGGAACGCACCGCCGCCGTGATGGATGATGTCGCCGATTATTATGGCGCCAACGAGTCGCACAATATCAAGGGCCTTTTCACCATTGCCGGCTTCAGCGTCGTTGCGCAGGGCCAGAACAATGGCATCGCCTTTGCCGCCATGAAGGACTGGGCCGAGCGCCCCGGGCCTGAGAATACGGTCCAGGCCATTGCAGGCCGTGCCTTTGGCGGTCTCTCCCAGATCGATGAAGCCCGGATCTTCCCGATCGTGCCGCCTCCCATTCGGGAGATGGGCAACTCGAACGGCTTTGACCTCTACCTCCAGAACACGGGCAGTCTCACCCATGCCGACTTCGTAGAGGCTCGCAACCAGCTCCTCGGCATGGCCTCCCAGGATTCCAGGCTGGTGGGCGTACGTCCAAACGGCAGTGAGGACGGTCCGCAATTCAAGATGAACCTCGACTATCAGAAGGCGCAGGCCCTCGGCGTATCCGTGGCCGATGCCACGAACCTGCTGTCGGTCGCTTTCGGCGGCACCTATGTGAACGACTTCCTCGACCGGGGGCGTATCAAGCGCGTCTACGTCCAGGGCGACGCGGAAGACAGGATGCAGCCGGAAGACATTTCCAAATGGTTCGTACGCACATCATCCGGCGAAATGACCCCGCTTGACGAGATCGTGTCCGGCGAATGGACCTATGGTTCGCCGCAGCTCCAGCGCTTTGGCGGCATGCCTGCCATCAACATCCAGGGCTCCGCTGCGCCCGGCCAAAGCTCTGGCGTCGCGATGCAGGTCATGGAAGATCTGGTAGACCAGCTTCCGGGCAACCTCTCCTATGAATGGAGCGGCCTCAGCCGCCAGGAACGCCAGACCGGGAACCAGGCGACCATGCTCTATATCCTGTCCCTACTCTTCGTCTTCCTCTGCCTCGCGGCGCTCTATGAAAGCTGGACGATCCCGATCTCGGTCCTGCTGGTTGCTCCGCTCGGCGTCACCGGCGCGGTTGCGGCGGCAAACCTGTTCGGCCTCGCCAATGACGTCTTCTTCCAGGTGGGCTTGCTGATGACGGTCGGTCTCGCCTCTAAGAACGCCATCCTGATCGTCGAGTTTGCCCGCACGCTGGAAGACAGCGGCAGGGACGTCGTCACAGCGACCATTGAAGCGGTCCGCCAGCGTATCCGGCCCGTCCTGATGACCTCATTTGCCTTCGGCTTCGGCGTCCTGCCGCTCGCCCTCAGCACGGGCGCAGGCTCGGCCAGCCGCAACGCCATGGGCTTGATCATGGTGGGCGGTGTGATCGCCGCCATGACGTTCAGCCTGCTGTTCGCCCCCCTCTTCTATGTTCTCGTTCGCCAGGTTGCGATGCGCATTCGCGGCGAGCGTCCTGCCACTTCCGGAGATTCAGCATGAGCCGTGAAAAATACCTCGCCGCCCCTCTCAGCGCGCTCATCCTGACCGGTTGTGTCAATCTCGCCCCGGACTATGAGCGCACGGCCGCGCCGGTGCCGATGGAGCTGCCAGTCTCCGAACCTGCCAGCGCGGGGGTTTCCACGCTGGCATGGCAGGACATTGTCCAGTCGGAAGACCTGCGCACACTGATTGCGCTCTCCCTTGAACAGAACCGTGACCTGAGAACGGTCGCTGCCACGGTCGAAGTGGCACGGGCCAACCTGCTCACGGCCCGGTCAGGCTTCTGGCCAAGCTTCACCGCCAGCGGCAGCGCGCAAATGGGCGATACCTTCCAGAATGACGCCACCTATTCCTCCGCCTTCCGGGACAGTTCCTCTGCCCAAATCGGCGTTTCGGCATGGGAACTCGACTTCTTCGGGCGCGTCCGGAACTCCAATGACGCGGCCATGCAGACCTATCTTGCCAGCGTCGAAGGCGAACGCGCCACCAAGATCTCCCTTGTCGCGTCGGTCGCCGAAGCCTGGCTGCAGCTCGCTGCGGACCAGGAATTGCTGCGCCTCGCCGAACAGACGGCCGGAAGCCAGAAAGAGAGCCTTGATCTGACGCAGGCCCTGTTCGATGCGGGCACAGCCAGTGAAATCGATTTGCGCCGTGCTTCGGCCTCCGTCGCCTCGGCGCGCGCGCAGGCGGCAGAGTTTCGGGCCATTGTCCGCCGGGACCTGAACACGTTGCGCTATCTTGTCGGCACAGACTTGCCCCCTGCCATTGAAGCTCGGGTACAGCTCTCTCCATCAGCCGTGAAACTCGACCTGCCGGTCGGCCAGAGCTCCGACGTGCTGCTGCGCCGCCCCGACGTCATTCAGGCGGAACGCAATCTCTTGGCCGCGAACGCCAATATCGGCGCCGCCCGGGCCGCCTACTTCCCGTCAGTGTCCCTCATCGGCGGCGCCGGCGTGGCCGGCGGCGACCTGACGGATCTGTTCGAGGGCGACTATGCCTCCGGATGGACCTTCACGCCGAGCATCTCCGTCCCGATCTTCGATTTCGGCACGCGGCGCGGTAACCTCGATGCCGCCCGCGCGAATGCCGACGCGGCGCTCGCCTCCTATGAAGGCACGATCCAGCAGGCGTTCCGGGACGTCGCCAATGCGATCGCCGTATCGGAGACGATCTCCAGCCGCCTGGAGGCTTTGGAACAATTGGCCGATGATACGGGCGTGACGCTGTATCTCTCTCAGGAGCGGTTCAAGTCCGGCCTCGATGACTATCTCACCGTGCTCGACGCCCAGCGTGAGAACTACAACGCCCAGCAGGAGCTCATCCTCGCCAATCTGGATCGCGGCCTGAATAGTCTTGCCCTTTACCGCTCACTGGCGGTCTGGGATGCTTCTCTGGAAGAGGCTCCCGGGGAATAAATTCGCTCACGATCCACAGGGACGAGAAATATAATTCGACAGATATTTTGTATGTTGAAACAAAACATACAAAACCTCTGGACATGA
>TARA_R110002124_G_scaffold39533_4_pt1 | contig 28495 bp, 24 predicted proteins | sample TARA_R110002124 | Tara Oceans TARA_R110002124 (sample SAMEA4397445) | marine metagenome | biome: Polar Biome; feature: [SRF] surface water layer (ENVO:00010504); material: water (ENVO:00002006), including particulate matter (ENVO:01000060) such as... | depth 5 m
ATTGTCAGGGCGGAGAAATCCTATTACATAATCCGGGTTAAATCTGACTTCTTCAATAGAACTTAATTAATAGAAATCTCCTTTCTCGATAACTTACCCTGTTTTTCTTTTAGTAGTTCTACATCAAGACAGGTCCTGAGTGATTTTCAATTCAGAAATGCTCAAATGAGCCAAATCGATCAAGGCCGTATATGGGTTTTTAGCCAAAATAAACCCATTGAATTAGGGGCAATATATTTTTCACACAATGAGGAGAGGTTTTCACGAATAATTAGCCACCATTCGCGAATTCCAATTCATGCTTTATTCATTAAACAATATATTTGATTTCAATTGTAAAGTATCTAAGTAAAAGACAATGAGGAAGTTGTATTGTTTTTTATTGTGGGGATACTGTGCTTCAATTTACAAAAAAATATAACCCAAACTCAACATAAATTAACTAAATATGAAAAAGAACAATAACAAAATCCTAATTCTAATGCTATTGGTAAGTACAATGGCTTTGAATTATAATGCAAATGCACAAACTGCTAAAGACGGCATGTTTTACACACTTGCAGTCGACCCCACCCTAGGGGGTAAATTTTCAAGTTTAACAATCCCACCCGTGTCCTTGTATATTGAACGAGGGGTAGCCAATTTTCTAAGTTTAGGCTTAGCCGTAGGTACGGACTTAAGACAGCCTTTATATTCTGATGAAACCTTGGTGTCTTTAGGGATGACAGTAAGAGCTGTTGGCTATGCTTTTCAGGCTCTTGAAGAATTTTCTGACGAAGAACTAAGCGTAGCAGGATTGGAGCCCTATTTGGGGTTTACATTTGGACAATATTGGCCATCTATTGGTAGTAGTTATGCTACCTTTCTTAATCACAATAAGCTAGGGATTGTATTAGGAACAAGATGGTATCCTGGGGATAAAAAGAATTTTGGGATTATGGTAGAATATACTTCCGCAGGAAATACCGGTTGGGGCTCTGGAATCAATTTAGGGGTTACATTCGGTCGTTAATAAAATTGATGATAAGTCTATTAAATTCAGCTCTATCGAAGCGGTTTGTTTTGGTAGGGCTGGATTCAATGTTTACAAAAAAAACATTTAGTAAATGACTTTTTATAACGGTATTGGCAGTAGAGTTTGAGGAGAAATGGTGTTTTAGGAAGTTAGTGAAATGAAATTTTTCTTGGATTGGAATTGAATATAATATTGGTAAATGGAGGATTTGATTTGGGATATTTTTTGGTGATTTACTGCCCCAAACACTATAGATATGGCCTTTTTAGAATTTCAAAATAAAGTCTGCTTTGTTGAAGAAATGCCAGTTTTGGGACTTCTATTTTGTTGAATTTAGAACCATTGGTGTAAAATAATACAAACTTATTTTTTTAGTTTTATTAGTATTAAAAATATTTGTAATAACTTTTAAGCGTATTTCGGAATGGAGAGTTAAATCTTCAATAAAATACGTGCTATAATTTAATGAAAAAATAACCTGCTTAATCCACTTTATTTCTTAAAATTCATTTGAAGCTTTAATAGGCAACAAAAGAGTGATAAGAAGTTTCACAAACCAAAATTCAATGTTATGATAAAAATTCTTACCAAATTAAAAAAGCAAATAGGTGCTTTTTCAAAACCATATAGCCAGCCTAGCAAAGGTAAATTGCGTGGATTGGCTTTTAGTTTTATGGTACTTTTGGGCGTCTCTTTTGTAGGGGTTTCAGGAGCAAAAGCACAGAATGAAATTACCGTTACTGGAGTGGTGATGGATGCTGCGACCAGTGAAACTTTACCGGGTGTTAATATTCTTTTGCAAGGTTCCGGTATCGGTACCATAACGGATATTGATGGAACTTATTCAATAAGTGTTCCTAATAGTGAGGCCACATTGGTTTACTCTTTTATAGGCTTTTTGAATCAAGAAATTAAAGTAGGTAACCAGACTACAATAGATGTACGATTAACGACTAGTGCAACAGACTTAAATGAGGTTGTTGTTGTAGGTTATGGTACTCAAAAGAAAAGTGATTTGACTGGAGCGGTGACAAGAGTCAATGCTTCTACCTTTAAAAACCAGCCGTTGACTCAGGTTTCTGATATGTTAGCAGGTACAGTTGCTGGTTTTTATGGAAATCAAGGAACTTCTGCTTCTGGTGGTACTTCTTTAGAGGTAAGGGGACCAACGTCTCTTACTGGTGGAACGTCTCCACTTATCGTTGTGGATGGAGTGATCTTCTATGGTAAACTTTCTGACATTAATCCAAATGATATCGAGTCAATTGATATTTTAAAAGATGCGAGTTCTGCAGCAGTATTTGGATCCAAAGCGGCTTCTGGTGTAGTTATGATTACTACTATTAAAGGTCAATCAGGTGCGCCAACTATTAATTTCTCAGCCAAAACGGGTATCAACACCTTTACGAATAAAAATTTCGGACCTAAAAATGCTGAACAATATGAGGACTTTAGAAGAGATTTCTTTAGGACCTTAGGTGTTGCTGATCGTCCTGATTACTACTGGGATGATCCTGCAAGTCTATCTGACGGTGTTACTCTTGATCAATGGAGAAGTGCCAATGCCAATTCGAATACAGACAATACATTGGAGTACTTGAACCGACTTAATTTCTTTGATACTGAGATAGAGCAATATCTTGCCGGTAATACTACCAATTGGTTGGATGAAGCCACTCGTAATGGTGTCAGACAAGATTATGATTTAAGTATTAGTGGTGGAGATGAAAAATTCCAATACTATTGGTCTTTGGGTTATGTAGATAACCAAAATTATTTGGTGGGTGATGATTTTAGCTCTATTAGATCTAGGTTGAATTTAGACTTTAAGGTAACCGATTGGTTAAACGTGGGAACAAACGCCCAATTTTCTAATACCGATAATAGTTCAGTTCCTGCAAGTACTAACTTTGCTTCTATTAGCCCATATAGTACTAAATATGAAGAGGATGGTACTTTGAATTGGTATCCTCATGGATATCCGATCATTGTGAATCCATTGATCAATTCTACTTACCAGCAGAGACTTAATAAGACTACTGGTGTTTTTGCTTCATTGTATGCAAATGTGAAATTGCCTTTTGGAATTCAGTACAAATTGTCTTACCAGCCTCGATTCGACTTCCAAAAGAACTATAATTTCTGGGGACCTGAAACAATTATTGGTGGTAGAGACAGATTGGATGGCTATGGTACGAGAACGGATTATTCTTTGAATGCATGGATGGTTGATAATATCTTAACATGGAACAAAGAAATAGGTGATCATAATTTCAATGTAACCTTGCTTTACAATGCTGAACAAACCAAGACATTTAATTCTTATGGAGAAAATCAAACTTTCCAACCTAACCAGGCTTTAGGGTTTAATGGACTACAATTTGGTTCAAGACCATTAGTGAATACTAATGATACTGAGGCTGGTGGAAATGCCTACATGGCAAGACTTAACTATTCCTATTTAGACAGGTACTTGTTGACAACTTCAGTAAGAAGAGATGGTTACTCTGCTTTTGGTGCAGACAATAACGTAGCGACTTTCCCAGCCGTAGCTTTAGGATGGATCGTTTCTGAAGAAGCATTTTTCCCTCAAAATACTGCAATCAGCTTATTGAAACTTAGAGGTTCTTGGGGTGTCAATGGTAACAGAGACATCGGTATTTATTCTTCTTTGGCACAAATTGGTACCAACTTATACTATGATGGAACCAATGTTCAACTAGGATTATATAACAATACATTGGCAAACCAAGGTCTAAGATGGGAAAAAACGGAATCCTATAATATTGGCTTGGACTTGGGACTTTTGGAAAATAGAATTGATGTTTCTGCAGAATTCTATGACATGACCACAACGGATTTGTTGATGAACAGACAATTGCCTCAAATTACCGGTTTCTCTAGTATTACCGCTAATTTGGGTGAATTAAGAAACAAAGGATTGGATGTTACTATCAATACAGTCAATGTAAACCGTCCAAATATATTATGGAAATCAAATTTTGTTTTCTCTTTAAACAGAAACAAGATTGTTAAATTATTTGGAGATACTGAGGAAATAATCATTGGAGGAGAAACTGTCACTAGAGAAGTTCCTGATTATACCAATCAATGGTTCCCAGGACAGGCAATTGATGTGATTTGGGATTATAATGTACAAGGTGTTTGGCAATTGGACGAAGCTGATGAAGCAGGAGTTTATAATATGCAACCTGGAGATTACAAATCTGAAGACGTTAATGGTGATGGTGTTTATGACGCTTTGGTTGACAAACAATTTATTGGATATACAAGGCCTAGATACCGTTTGGGTTTAAGAAATGATTTCACTTTCCTTAAAGATTTCACGGCAACTATTTTCTTGAGAGCTGATTTAGGACATCAAAGAGAATTTACTTATGCAACGCATGAGTCTTCAACTTATGATAGGATCAATATCATGAATATCCCTTACTGGACACCTACTAACGGAGAGACTGAGTACGCTCGTACTTCAGAAGTCCATGGTGCATATGGAGGAGGTTTGAGGGTATTCAAGCCTACAGGATTTCTTAGGGTTCAGGATGTTTCCTTGTCCTACAATATTCCTTCTTACATCGCAGAGAAGTTGCAAACAAAGAGTATCAGAGTGTTTGTTTCTGCAAGAAACCTAGCGACGTTTACCAATTGGCCTGGATATGATCCTGAATCAGGAAATGTACCGATGCCAAAATCGTTTTCTGCAGGAATCAACCTTTCGCTTTAATGTTTAGTACCAAAAAGATTTAAATATTATGAAATATATAAAACAATATTTGTTCCTTTTTCTGGTAGGTTTACTAGCATTTTCCTGCTCAGAAGACTTACTCGAACAAAAACCGCTCTCCTTCTTTGCCCCGGAGAATGTGTTTATAGATGCATCTGGCTATGAAGCTGGTTTGGTTACCATGAGAAAAGCCCTTACTGAAGGTGTAACAGGTAGTAGAAGACACTATATGGTGGGGGAATGGTCTTCTTCTGAAGGAGGTACTCCAACATTCCAAATGGACTGGTTTCAAACCACTCCTTTCTTTGATCGTTATTATACCTTTGTGCCTCTTTTTTCTGAGTCTTTTGAATTCATCAAAAATGCCAATGTAGTTATAGGAAGAATTGATGATATCGAATGGGAGGATGATGCCACTAGAAATGCGATCTTGGCTGAAAGTTTATGGCACAGGGCATTTTGGTATTACTGGTTGATCAACTCTTATGGTGATGTTCCATTTGTTGGAGAAGAGGTAAGAGGTGTAAGATTGGATTACCAAACACATAGCCGTTGGGCCATTCTTGATAAAATTCAAGCAGATTTGGAATATGCAGTGCAATGGTTGCCTGAAGCGGCTGTTCCAGGAGCGATTACTAAGGGTGCTGGTAACCATTTGTTGACCAAGGTTTACCTTGCCAATATGGAATTTGATAAAGCCATAGAATCTTCTTCAGCAGTTATCAATGGTGGTTATGCATTGGTTGAAGATAGATTTGGCTCTGAAGCTGATATTGCGGAGAAAAATGTGATCTGGGATTTACACCGTCCTGAAAACAAGAATATTGGTGCAAATACAGAAACCATTTTAGCGATGGTTGATAGATTTGAAGCCCCTTCTGGTGCACAAACTGCTGGTTTGTATACTATGAGACATTTCCACGCATCTTGGTGGCATTCTTCCATTCGTGATAGCCAAGGTTTAAGAGGTACTTTTGACAATGGACCAAGATATGATTCATTAGGAAGAGGTAACCCAGATATGATCTCTACTCCTTATAGCTTTTATGATATTTGGGAAGAAGATGGGTTTGATTACATGACTACTCCTGACCTTAGAAGAAGTGATGTTAACTGGATTGATAAGCATGAATTGGTATATACCAATCCTGAGTCTGTTGACTTTGGAAAACCTATTAATCCTATGTATATGACTGCTCCTCAGGATTCAGTTTATAAGCATTTCCCATTGATTTTCTATAAAACTTACCAGCCTCAACAATCACCTACTGCAGTGCCTATGGGTGGAAATGGTGACTGGTATATCTTTAGACTTGCAGAAACTTACCTTCTACGTGCTGAAGCTTACTATTGGAAAAACCAAATGGATGCAGCTGCTGCTGATATCAATATGGTTAGAAACAGAGCCAATGCGCTTCCAATAGATGCTTCTGATGTTACTATCGAATACATCTTTGATGAAAGAGCTCGTGAGTTGTTCCTAGAAACTCCTCGCCATTCAGAAATGGTAAGGGTATCTTACATCATGGCTTCTCAAGGTCTTGGAGGTTATACTTTGGATGGATTTGCTGACAGTAATTGGTGGTACGATAGAATCATGGAAAAAAATATCATGTATACTATCAAGCCTATTGTGATTGGAAATACTCCGGCAATTGCACCATTTCACGTGTTATGGCCAATTGACAATAATGTCATAACAGCAAACTCCTTAGGGACAATTAACCAAAATATAGGTTATGTTGGAGCAGAGAACAATGTTCCTCCTTTGGAAACTATAGAATAGTTAATTAAATCCCTCTGTTAAATCTTTAGCAGAGGGATTTTTTTTTAACCCGGATGATGTAATAGAATTTCTCCGCCCTGACAATGTCAGGGGTGAAGCCTGTCCCGTGTTTACGGGAAGTGTTGCAATCGCAAGAAAATCAGGCTGATTTTGAAGCGATTTCAGCACGTAATAGATTGTCTATTGCATATTTCGGGTTCAAGCATTTTAAACTCAAAACATGCTTTAACCATTTTATCAGTTCATGAAATCATTCCAATAACAGCCAACTTTACTATTTTCAACCAGGTGATTAGTTAACTACTCTCTAAACCAATAAGAATGTCTTTCTTATGAAGGCTGCACCTGAGAAGGGTCATTGAGCCTTTTTGTTTAATTGGTTTTAAAACGATTAAATCCGTTCCATTAAATATTGACTCATGAAAATAATTTTCCAAAGATCCTGTAACCTTATTTTTTTAGGCCTAACAGTTTTATTGTTTAGCCATCAGTTACATGCACAACAAAAAATATCCTCCTGGAAAGCCGGAGTGGATAAAGTTGAAATCACCCCTGAAGGTTCCATCTGGATGGGAGGCTATGCCGCGAGAAAGAAACCTTCAGAAGGTGTTAGGCATTCCGTTTGGGCCAAAGCCCTTGCAATAGAAGATTCCAATGGTAAACTTGCTGTTATCGTGACCACAGATTTGTTGGTTTTCAGAAAATTTCTGTCCGATAATATAAGAGACCAATTGAAAGAGAAATATGGGCTTTCATGGGATCAGATTATCCTAAATAGTTCGCATACACATACCGGCCCGGAGACGGACTATCCCAGGTATGAATTCCAGCTTAGTAAAGAGAAATACAATAAAATTAAACAATTTTCCTTTCGGGTAGAGAGGGAAATAGTGGAGTTGGTGGGCAATGCCATCAAGGCACTTGAACCCGTAACCTTGTCTTCTGATAATGGGGTGACGAGATTCCAAGTCAACAGAAGAAATAACAAAGAAGCCCAATTAAACGCACAAACTGAATTAAAAGGTCCCAACGATTACGCTGTCCCTGTCATAAAAGTCGAAGACCAAAAAGGAGAGATTAAAGCAATACTTTTTGGCTATGCTTGCCATCCTACTGTTCTGTCTGATTATCAGCTATCAGGGGACTATGCAGGCTTTGCTCAGATAGAACTGGAGAAGCTTTATCCAGGTGCTACCGCCTTGTTTTTCCAAGGAGCAGGAGCCGATCAAAACCCATTGCCAAGAAGGTCCGCACCACTGGCACAGCAATATGGCAAAGAGCTGGCAGCTGCTGTAGAGCGGGTTATAAATGAAGACATGAATGTATTGGAAGGAACACTATCAACGGCTTATTCAGAAATAGACCTGACCTTTGCTAAGGACGTTCCTACCAAATCAGAACTTGAAGATATAATCAGTGGTGTAATTCCAGGTTATCCAGATTACCTGAAAGAATATGCAAAAATCTGGATAGCTAGATTGGACAAAGGAGAAAAAATTAAGGATTCCTATCCTTATCCAGTACAAGCATGGAAAATAGGCGATCAACCTCTATTTGCTTTAGGAGGTGAACTCCTTGTTGGGTATTCTCTGGAACTTAAAAAGATTTTTGGCCCGGATATATTTGTGATGGGCTATTCCAATGATGTGATGGGCTATATCCCCACTAAAGTAGTGCTTGCAGAAGGTGGCTATGAGGCCAATAGGTCTCCGCTTTTTACCACCCAATGGGCAGCTTCAATAGAAGACAATATCCTTTCCGAAGCAGTAAAGCTTGCTGAAAGTGTAGGCATTAAAACTGTGGAATATCCCTTAATAGCGCCATGAGAAATATTAAAAACAACATTAAACACATTCAGCACCTGTCTTTTTTGGTACTTATAGCTAGTAGCTTTTTTAGCGCTTCCCTTTTGTCCGCTCAGGATGCCTCAGCGCATTGGAAAGCAAATGTGGCAAAAGTAGACATTACACCTAAAGTCCCTATGTGGATGGCTGGCTTTGCTTCAAGAACAGGGCCTTCTGAAGGTACCATTCACCCTATATGGTCCAAAGCACTTGCCATTCAGGATGAGGATAACAATACAGCCGTTTTAATTACCAATGACCTTTCGGGCATGCCTCGAGACATGAGCAGTCGCATCAAGGAGAAAATTAAGGCTCGGTATTCTCTGCCTGAGGATGCTGTGCTGATGAATTTTTCTCATTCTCATTCCGGCCCTGTGCTGAAAGACTATTTGTACCATGTTTACCCTTTGAATCAAGAAGAAGTTGAAAAGGTTATCCATTATTCGGCTTGGTTAGAAGAACAAATAGTAGCCCTAGTAGGGGATGCATTGGCAGGATTGGCCCCGGCAAAGATTTATTCAGAGAGTGGAGTAACCAGGTTTCAGGTAAATCGAAGGAACAACTCGGAAGCCAGCATGGAGGCAACTACAATAGTGAATGGGCCTAATGATTATTCGGTACCCGTGCTGAAAGTTACGGATATGAAAGGCAACCTAAAAGCCATAACTTTTGGTTATGCCTGTCATGCCACTGTTTTGTCAATCAGCCAGTGGTCAGGCGATTACCCAGGGTTTGCCCAAATTGAACTGGAGAAAATGTATCCAGGTGCTACAGCAATGTTTTTTCAAGGTGCAGGAGCCGATCAAAATCCTTTGCCGAGAAGAACCCTTCCTTTGGCTAAAAAGTATGGGAAAGAATTGGCAGCTGCTGTAGAGAGTGTATTGGGTAAAGAAATGAAGCCTTTGACTCCTCAATTAAAAACAGCTTACTCGGAAGTAAACCTGGCATTGAATGAACCACCTTCTAATGAGGCATTGGAGAAAATGATCAAGGAGAGCAGTGGACATTACCAGCGATGGGCCAAAATGATGCATGAAAAGGTGAAAAATAAGGAGGTAAACTTATCTTATCCTTATCCTATTCAAATTTGGAAATTGGGCGCGCAATTTTTGGTTGCCCTTGGCGGAGAGCCAGTTGTTGACTATTCTGTCAAGCTGAAAACCCAGTATGGAAATGATTTATTTGTTCTCGGCTATTCAAATGATGTAATGGCTTATATTCCTACAAGGACGGTTTTGAACGAAGGCGGTTACGAAGGAGCCACTTCTCAAATTGCTTTTGGTCATCCTGGAACTTGGAAGCCAACCCTGGAAACAGAAATATACAAGCGAATTAACCAGATGATGGCCGAATTTTAATACCTCTTAGAAAATACTTAACCCAATTCAAAGCAATTTCAAACCCTAAGCATGGACAATAAAACAGCGAATAGAAGGGACTTTATAAAACAAAGCACACTTTTGGGCTTAGGAATGTATTTAAGTCCATTTGCCCTCTCTTCTACGCCGCACAAATCCTTCGATTACCCAGATACTGAACAATTGCTGGATTGGACGGATTGGAAAATGTACCGGCACTCGGTTAATCATCCTTGTCTGACAATCAAGGAAGACAACCTGCAAGCTGCTAAAGAAAATATTAAAAATTACGATTGGGCCAGGGTTCATTTTGACAGGATAGATGCGATTATAAAGCAACACATTGGCAAGATCACACCAGACTTTCTCAATAGTATGGTGGAAGAAACAACTCCTGGTGACCCGCTATGGACGCCTTGCCCTTCTTGTAGAGACAAAGGCTTGCCGGTTCATCCTCATGGCTTGTGGAGTTGGGATGTGGAAAATCCAGAGGAAATCCAATGTACTGAGTGTGATGCGGTGTTTCCTAACAGTGAATATCCTGAGGAAATTGTCCTAACGACAACTTGGGGGAAGCCTCAAAAACTAACCTATTGTGGTGGAGATCCCTTTGTGATTTTCAAATACAAAGAGGGTAGACCAAGCTTTACGGCCAATATAAGGTCCAGAAAAGTACAATGGATCGCAGGATTTTGCCAAACCCTGGCAGAAGGATATCTACTTACAGGAAACATCACCTATGCAGCCACCTGTAGAGAGATCTTGCTTCGGCTTGCCAAATGCTATCCTGGCTGGTTGATTCATGTAGGTTATGGTGAATATGCGGACATGGATCCAAAAACGGCAGCGCTCAATATGATGAAACTGCCCGAGCCAGAACTTTGTCCTCCGCCTAATGTGCCAGACAATGCTTTATGGACAGGTTTTTGGAGTGCAGGAAGGGCAAGTGGAGTAGGCTTGGAATCTGATTTTGTGAGAAAAGTTGTCACAGCCTATGACCTCACCTGTCAAGCAAAGAAGTCCGATGGAAGGCCTCTTTATACTGAAAAAGACAAATACAAAATAGAAAAAGACCTGCTTCTTGAAAGTACCATTTTGCTGGTTTGCGACAAGAAGTTGAACAATAAATCTGTCAGTAACCGAACGGCCGTAGCCCTGGTTGGGATGTGTGTAGGGCATCCGGGTTTGCTTAGGTTTGGACTTGAAGGATTCAATATGACCGTTGATGGTTGGTATTTGCCTGATGGGACTACCAGCGAATCCCCTTTCTATGGTTTGATGACCTTGGGAGGGATTTGGGACATGGCCCAAGCTGCTCATGGGTATTCAGACCCCTCAGGATATAAGGACAAGACGGGACAACGAATAGACGATTTAGACCTTTACCATGATAGCAATTATAAACTGGTTTGGGAGGCCTTTTTCAAAGGTTTGCAAGGGAATTTAAAATACCCACCCTATGCGGACTCTTTCGAAAACACCACGCTTGATGTGGCTTATGTGGAGTTAATGGTCGCCAATTATCCGGAGAAAAAGGAATACCTCGCCTTACTAAAAGAACTTTGCGGGGATGAACTGCTTTTACACAGTGGATCAGCGGGGTTTAACAGCGAATTCACTGACAGTGAAGTAGAACCTGTTCTTCGACTTCCTTATGACCTTACCAAGCCCAATGGAGCTTTGTCTTTCTCCATGTATTACAGAAAGCCAAAGCTGGAAAAGGAAAAAGGAGCTGTTTTATCGTTCCCAGATTGGTGCCCGCCAAATCTGCAAATTGGCCACCTTAGAACGGGGCTTGACGGTAGGGAAAGCTTATTGTTATTGAGTGCTAGCCCTTGGGGTATTCACCATGAAAATGACAGCCTTAACCTTTACTATTGGAAGAATGGTACTTCCTTACTCTCTGACTTGGGATACCTTTGGGACCATCCGCTAAAACCCAATAATATCAGGGCCCTGGCCCACAATACGGTGCTGATCGATGAAGAGAACCAGATTAGTAAAGGAAGAGGGGGAGAAATTTTGTTGTTCAAAACCTTTCCTAAAGTTAAAATAATGGAAATGGCTTCAACGGCCTATTCCCAGGCTTCGGTTTACAAGCGAACGGCTGTATTGGTCGATCATGGAAACGGGCACAGTTATGTGGTGGATTTCTTTAGGGTACAGGGCGGTGAAATTCAGGATTATGTTTTCCACGCCTCGAGTAAGCAACTGACAATAAATGGTATTTCTCCCGTGGCGAAGGCTGGATTGACAGTTTATGATTTTAAAGATACCAGGACCAGTAATGGAAAAGGAACGTGGAACAGCCAATGGATATCTGAGAATGGAATGACTACTCGGGCTTGGTCCCTTGGGCAAGAAGGGGAGGAGATGTTTGTTGGCGATGGCTGGGGACAAAAAGATTGGAAGAATGCAGATATTGGCGCCACACTGCCTTATTTTGTAAGGCGGAAAAGAGGAGAGGGCTTACAGACTTTTGTTTCTGTCTTTGAGGGCTTCGATGGAGAGGAGTCATTTGTCAAAAATGTAGCACTTGTGGACAAAACCGGAGTTGTAGAGGTGGAAACTTCATTAGGGAAAGACTATATTATGTCCATGCATGGCAATGGAGAAATGAGCATTGAACATGGCAAGGGCAAGGAAATACTTAGTGGACACTTTGCTGCTGCTTCCGTCCAAAAAGAAGAATTGGTTTGGATGGAAGCATTGTCTCTTTAGCTTGGGGATTGCCAGAAAATATAAGAGTAAATGAATTGTTCTAGGACATGATCATGGTGTAGATTTAGCATCGAATGTTTAAATTCTAAAAACAGTTAGAAAATATGAATAGAAGAAAGTTTTTTTCGACTGGTGCCGTTTCTGTTTCAGGAATTGCATTGGGCGTACATATGACTGGTTTTACAAGCAAGGAAAAACCGCAAGAAGAGAATGACCTTATGAAAGAGGTCATGAAATACAGGAAAATAGATTCCCATGCCCATGTTTATTTTACAGCCGATAGTCCTGAAACCCAAATAGGTTTTGCAGATCGGTTAGGGATTGAAAAATTGGTGATTTCTAGGCCGATGGCTCCGGGAAGCAAGGGGCTTCCTGAAGAGTTTATTGCTTGCAATGATTTAATCCTTAAGTCCATGAAAAAATATCCTGACAGGTTTATTGGACAGCCAACTGTCAATCCAGCATTTCCTAAGCAGGCAATGGAGGAAATCAAAAGATGCATGGACCATGGCATGACAGGTTTGAAACTTTACAATCATGTGAAGATAAGTGATCCTTTGTTTTACCCGATTATCGAAAAATACATAGACATGAAGATGATCATCTTGATGCACATGGGGATCGGTAAGTCCAGGGTTATTTTCGATGCCAGAGAACCTGAGAATGTTTCTACTCCTGATGATTTTGTATTGATTGCGGAGCGCTATCCGGAGGCCATGTTCCAACTGGCCCACCTTGCTGGTGGAGGCGATTGGTTGGATGCTTGTAAAGCCGTAGCGCCTTATCCCAATGTGTTTGTAGATGTATCGGGAAGTAATAATGAGGGAGACATCATTCCTTATGCCATGGAGCATGTAGGGGAAGATAGGATATTCTTTGGCTGTGACAATAGCTTTTTTCAGGGAGTAGGCCATATGATGGCTGCTGACCTTACGGATACCCAAAGGAAGAAGCTCTTTTTTGATAATTATAATAATGTACTTAAAAAGTCAGGCAACCATGTGGATAGATAGTAATACATATATAGGTCACTGGCCCTTTCGTCAGGTAAGAAACAGTACTTGTAAGGATTTGGTGGAAAGGATGGATGCCAATGGTATCTCAGCTTCGGTTTTGACCAATATCAATGGGATTTTTTATAAAGACACCCAGGCTGCGAATCGGGAAACCTATGATGAAATCAAAACCAACCGCAAATGGGCTGATCGCTTGATTCCATTTGCTGTGATTAATCCGGTCTATTCAGGTTGGAAAGCAGATCTGAAGGAGAGCACCAGCAAATTGGGCATGAAAGGGGTTAGGATTTTCCCTAAATACCACCGCTACAACCTGGATCATCCTGCCTGTATAGAATTGGTGAAAATGTGCAGAGATATGGGTATACCCGTTGGCCTGACATTGAGAATGGTAGATAGCCGTCCAAGTTCCTGGTTGGATATCAGCAATGAATGGAGACTTAGCGATATTATGCCTATAGTGAAAGCCGTGCCTGATGCCAAGTTTATGGTGTTGAATGTAGCTGGGAGTACACATTTGGAAAAGGAAGATTTGCCATTGATCAAAAAGACCGATTTGTTCCTCGATACCTCGGGTAGGAATATCATTGACCTTGGAGGATTGATGGAAACCTTTGGTAAGGAAAAGTTTGGTTTTGGCACCCATTCGCCGATTCTGGATTACAAGACCGGGGCCTTGAGAATCGCTTCATTAAGAGAAGATGAAGCTGATGCCAAAACCAGAGAGGACTTACAGTCCGGTAATATCAAAAGGTTTTTGAGGCTTTGAGCTTGGCTTAAAGTTCTGGGAAAGTGTCAGGTTGTAGCGATTACGTCGATATGATTTTGTCAGCATTGTTGCAGAAAAAAAAGCAACAATGCCGCCAAAATCAGGATCGTGTAGTTGTCCCTAACCACGGGCTTCACCCGTGGCTATTATAGTTTCAGCCCTTCAGGCTTCTTCGTAATGGTTTAGGATATCATTGTTTTCTATAGAATAGAAGTGTTGGGCTTTGAATTTACGGTGCTTCGTCCTAAAATTGGTTTACCCATTTCTGGTTTAAAAACTACAATTGGTTTACAGTTTACTTAAGAAATCCCCCTTTGTCCCCCTTTTGAACGGGGGATTTAGATTCGTTCGGAATAACGGATACGGTAAACGCATTAGTCTACTAAGCCCGATGGATGAATACAAAATCAGCATTAAATCTCATTTCCCGTGACTCCCCCTTTCTCAAAGGGGGCCAGGGGGATTTGTGAAGAACTGGAATCCTTTAAAAAACTTCAACTAATCACCCTTCAAAATATAGCGAGAGCAATTAATTCTAAATTATGGGTGAAATCCCAGGGGTTTGGCATGATTATTAAACTACTATAAGTTTATAATTTAAACCATTAACCCATGAAAAAGCGAAACAAAGAGTATCTACAATCAGCAGTAATCACCGGAGGAACAATTCTTGGCGCCTATTTGGTGCGGAAAGGTTTGGAAGAACTGTATGAGAAGCGCACAGGTAAAGAAGCTCCCAAAAACCCCTATCCGGAAAAAAATTCCCTTAAAGAGGCTTTGTTATGGACCGTAGCTACAGGGGTGCTGGCTAGTGTTACAAAAGTTTTACTTCGTTATACCTTTACTGCAGGTACCGAAAAGGCAATAGAAAATTAAATTTGTTAACTTAAGGCCCAGCAGGGAATCGGTCACTACTTACTTGTATGAAGCAGTGATAAAAAACACCAATTCCCTTTACCAGTTGAATTTGCGATCAAGGGATATTTTTTACCTTTGTCAAAACCCAATATTTTATGAGATACGAACCTGCCAAAGCATCACTTTACATTAAAAACAGGGCTAAAGTTGCCGACAAATTACCTTCAAATTCTTTAGCAGTTATCAACTCCAATGACATCTTGCCCACCAATGCGGATGGAACCATGAAGTTCAGGCAAAACAATGACCTGCTATACCTTTGTGGAATCGATCAGGAAGAGACCATATTGGTGATTTGTCCGGACTTTCCAGATCCGGACTTAAGAGAGATCCTTTTCATAAAACCTACCAGTGAGCATATCGCCATTTGGGAAGGGCATAAGTTTACCATGGAAGAGGCGGCAGCCCTTTCCGGGATTAAAACCATAAAATGGAATACCGACTTCGATAAGTTTTTTAACACCTTAATGCAGCTTAGCAAACATGTGTTTTTAAACACCAATGAACACCTAAGGGCTGTGGTAGAAGTGGAAACCAGGGATGCGCGCTTTATTAAAGAATGCAAAGCAAAGTATCCGCTGCACCAATACCATCGTTTGGCTCCGATAATGCATAAATTTCGGGCAGTTAAAGAACCGGAGGAAATTACACAACTTCAGAAAGCCTGTGACATTACGGATGCGGCTTTTCGCAGGGTGTTGAAATTTGTCAAGCCGGGCGTACTCGAATATGAGATTGAAGCGGAATTTCTGCATGAATTTATTAAGAGCGGCAGTAGGGGCTTTGCCTATGAACCCATCATCGGTTCAGGTAGGAATGCTTGTGTACTCCATTACCTGGACAACAGTGTAGCCTGTGCGGATGGAGATTTGATCCTGATGGATGTAGGGGCTGAATACGGCAACTACAATGCCGACATGACCAGAACCATTCCGGTTAATGGTCGCTTTACCAAGCGGCAAAGGCAAATTTATGATGCCGTGTTGCGCGTACAGCAGCAGGCCATGAACATGCTCAGACCGGGCATAGACATTCAGAGCTACCACAAAGAAATAGGCCTTGTCATGGAAGCCGAACTGATCAGCCTTGGCTTGATAGACAAGACAGATGTTCAAAATCAAGATCATGCGAATCCAGCTTATAAAAAGTACTTTATGCATGGCACTTCTCATCACTTGGGATTGGATGTGCATGATGTAGGCACCATGTATGAGCCGATTCAGGCTGGTATGGTATTTACCGTGGAGCCGGGCATCTATGTTTTGGAAGAAGGAATTGGCATCAGGCTGGAAAACAATATTGTGATCAATGACAATGGCTACACAGATCTTATGGGAAATATTCCTATAGACCCTGAAGAAATAGAAACCCTTATGAATGAGAAATAATTTTGAACCAACACAGCATAGCTATATTTTTCATTGATGGACAGTACATTTAAAACAGGCTTGAAGAAGGCCGTTCTGGATTTGATTTCAGAAAAAAAGGCAGACTTTGAATCGCAATTACTGGCCTTACAGGAAGCCTCCAATGCCGACACCAAAAGCAGTATGGGAGACAAGTATGAAACGGGCAGAGAAAGCATCAACCAAAGTAGGGGTCTGCTGGAAAAGCAAAAGGTGCTGTTGGATCGAAATGAAAAGATGATTGAGCAAACATCTGTGGATCCATCCACTACCGTCACCACCGGAGCCTTGGTTAAAATCCCTCTTGGCTGGATATGGATTGCCGCTTCTATGGGTAAAATAATACACCAGGACCAAGAAATCCAGGTCGTTTCTGCTGATTCCCCCCTAGTAGTCGCACTGAAAGGAAAAAGGGTAGGGGATAGAGTAGCCTTTAGAGGCAGTACAACGGAGATTCTGGAAGTGGTTTGACGTTAAAAATATAACCTTATAGGTTTTTAAAACCTATAAGGTTTTTAAATAGGGGTATTAATCCCCCCGTTTCTCGTTGGTTCTTAGGTGCACATCCATTTGAGGGAAAGGAATTGAAATATTGTTTTCGATAAATTTCCGGTTGATGATTCTTCGGATATCACTTTTCATGCGGTCCGATCCAAAAATGGTACTGCTATAAAAAAGCACTTGAAAGTCCAGCGAGGAATTCCCGAAATTCACCAGTCTGGCTTCTACTAATTTCTCCGCATTTACTTCAGGATGTTCTCTGGCGCTTTCCTCCAGAATCTTGATGACAAACTCCACATCCGTTCCATAAGCTACACCCACCTCAATCCTAAAGCGATTTTGTTTTCTTTGGTGGCTCCAGTTGATGACTTTATTGGTGGTGATCAGTGAATTGGGGATAATTATTGAAATGTCATCGGTATTCAGTCCTTTGGAGGTGCGTAAGCCGATTTCCTGAATTTTTAAAATGCCCCCATCGATTTCCAGAATGTCCGCTACCCTAATCGATCGCTCAGAAAGTAAGATGATGCCAGAAACAATATCATTAAAGGTCTGCTGCAAACCCAGACCTATGCCTACCAGCAGGGCGGCGGAACCAGCAATTAAGAGGGAGACCTTTATGCCGAGGGTTTCCAGAATTAGACCAAAGGCGACCACCCAGACGATATAGGTCAAAATCTGGTACAAGGAATAAATATTCCCCTCGTTGAATTTGCTGATTCTTTTTTTGCGGAAAATGGATTTTTTTATTCCTCATAAAATCAGCTTCGTCAAAACGATAATGATCAGCACCAGCACCAAAGTCCCAACCCTCAGGCTGTACTCCCCAATAGAAAGCAGCTCAAATCCTAAAAACTTATTTAACAAATCCATATGCGTTCTTCAATTGTAGTTAATGCCCAAGTGCTACTTAAAGGCGCTGGCATCGCACAAAGCACTTGTGATAAAATAGGTGTAGGGTATTGAATATAAGTTAAAATAATGACTGATCCAATGGGGGGTGCTTTAAGGATGTGCGGGATGGGTTGTGTATTACCTTAGAAAGCAGGCATCTAGAACAAGTTCGATGAAAAATGTTTCTAATTTTGGAAACTTCCACTATCTTTGATACGTTGAACAAGGCGACTTTAAATGAGATATTTTGAGACGAAATTTTTAGAAGAAGTGGATAAGTTCATTTCTGGACTTGACCGAAAAACTATCAAGAAAATCTTTTATAATATTGATGTTGCAGAACAGACCAATGACCCAAAACTATTTAAGAAACTTCAAAACGAAATTTGGGAGTTTCGGACAAAATATGGAGGACTTCAAATTAGACTTCTTGCATTTTGGGACAAGACGGATAACAAAGAAACTTTGGTTTTGGCCACTCACGGTTTCATTAAGAAAGTGGACAAGATTCCTGTAAAGGAAATTGACAGAGCAGTAAGACTTATATAAAAATATTTTAAGAACAAACAAAAGCTGTAATCCTATGGCAACTAAAGAGTTAAAAACATATTCGCTTGCCGAAATGAAAGACAAGTATATCGGAGAAGTGGGGATGCAAGAGCGTGACGAATATGAATACGAACTTCGTATGGACGTTTTGGGTAGGATGATTAAAACAGCAAGACAAGAAAGAAACTTGACACAAGAAGAGCTTGGTCGACTTGTTGGCGTGCAGAAAGCCCAAATCTCTAAACTTGAAAGCAGTGCCAACAGTGCGACCATTGACACAATATTAAAAGTGTTCAAAGCATTAAAAGCAGAAATCAATTTTAATGTAAAACTTGAAGACAACTTTATTAAAATTGGCTGAGTGGGGGAAAAGTCGAATAAACCAAGGAGTGGAGATAATAAATAGGAGGAACGGCCCTTACGGCTGCGTCCAATTTCGGTTTTGGTAAATCTGGAGGCATGTTCTTGGCTCACTCCAGATCTAAGCAGGTTTTTCTGCATACCCTCAAGCTTTTTACAGATTATTTAAGATCTAAAGATCCTGCAAACGAGAAAAGTTAAAAGTATTTTTTTTCAACTTTAAGATATAATCCTCGGCTAATCCTGCCTTAAACCTCTTATTTTTTAGTAATTCATCCGAATTTCAAGCCATTTATCAATAAATTCTCACCTTTTACCATAGAATTATAGGTAGGGACCTAGTTTTCTTGTCCTAAAAGCTTAATTTGGGAATTATTAAGGAAGGAGAGTTGGGTATATAGTCTGTATGTCCGTAATTATTTTGAAAAATATAGCTATATAGGTGTTGTACATAATGCAGAAAACTGATAATGGAATTAGACTTAGATTTTTTAAAACCATACATTAATTATTTAGTCCTTACTATTATTGGACTAATTGCATTTTATGCTAAAACTTACACTCAAGAAAGAGCGAAAAGAAAAGCATTGATTCGGACAAATAAAAGGCTAATAGAGGAAACTGAATCCATTAAAAAAGAACACCAATTAGATATTAGTAAAAGACGCTATCAATATGAAAGTAAAAAAGAACAGTATTTAAAATTCTATAAATTAATTGACTCTTTCACATCTGAAGCCAATCTAAAAATGAGGGAAAAGTTAATTCTCATATTGAATACTTTTTATGAAGATTTTTTAAACGCTTCAACTAATAATGATAAAAACGGTGAAAATACAGCCATAACAAAAATGTCAAGTGAAATGCAAAAAATTTCTTTAGATTCAGTAGCAGAATTAATGAGATTAAGGCAGGAAACCAATACAATTCGAGTTATAGCAAGTGATGAATTATTGAAAAAATTAGAATTACTTGAATTATCGTATGATAAAATATTTGATAAATCAAATGTAATGATGAGTGCTATACCACAATTAATAGCAAAGAATAATCAAGACAAAATTAATGAACTTCAAAAAGAAATAGAACTTTCTGGTATAGCAAGTAAATCGATAAATGATGATATTATCAAAATAATGAGAAAAGAATTGAATGAAATATAAAACACTATAAACGATATCATTTATACACAATGCCTTTCTGGACATTGCGCATAGGGAAACCGTTAGGCATCATTAAAATGAATCTAAAATTAATATGAAAACCTTTTTTTGCAGGCACTCATCTGCGTTAGATATTGACAACGATACATATAATTATTTATGGGAGAACAATCTCATGGCAATTCATTATCCAACTTCAAAACATGGTTGGAACGAAGATTCAGATTGTGATAGTTTCGACCCAAATGATTACTCAGGATCTGCCAAAAAGGCATTAAACGCACTTCATAAAATTTCTAGATATGGAGGATACGTATTTTCTGCTTACGAAAGTCACGACGATTATAAAATTGGCTATGTAGAACCGCAAACAGAAATTGAAATAATTAAAGGCAAGTGGGGTAATAAAAATGGAGCTATAGGCAGGACAGCAATTTTGAAAACTATAAGGTTTAAAAAGAGTCTTGAATTAAATCCGTTGGATGCTTTATCACTTACTTGTGCTCAACCGAGACAAGGAACAATATGCGTATGGTCAAAAGTAGGAAAGCGTGTACAAAATATAATGAATGGGGTCACTAATCAAAAAATATTATCGGACTTAACTCCAGATTTGCAAGAAGTGCTTTGTTCAGAGTACTTGAGAACTGGTCTGGATAAGAGCCTACCAAAATTATCTTCACTTCTAACACCAGTTGGAAGAACAATGAAAGACGTTGATATTATTGGACTCGCAGAAAATGGCAAAAGAGTATTAGTCCAAGTTACTTATTCATTTGAGCCAGACTGGAAAATTCAAAGGCTTAAAAAGTATATCGACCAAGAAGAAACTGAATTAATTCTATTTTGCAAGACTAATAATCCTCGCCAAACAGAAGGCATTAAAATATACTCTCTTGATGAAGTATTTAAATGGTTTTCTACATCTAAAACTGGTCGGACATGGATAGAAAAAATAAAATAAGCAGATTCCTATTGATCTATATAGTGCATTACCTGCGGGATACTCACGATATAGAAGCCGTTTGTGTACCACGAAGCTGTTTCAATTCAGAAATTGTAAATCCTACCTAAATAATTTACTGTTCCTATAGAAGAACAATCTCTAATAGAACGCTTAGCATTATCCTTCTGACAAGCATTACCTTCAAAGAATTCTTTAAGAAGAAAATATAGATTACATAAAAACAAAAGGCTGAAATGGATAATGAATTATTGAAAATGGTAATAGATAGTTCTGCAAACTTGTTTATTGCAGGGGTTGGAGTAATTCAAGTTCTATTGCTGTATCTGACTTTTAGAGTAGGGACTAATTTTTTAAGTGATCATATGGCAAAGATAAAAGAGGAACGTAGAATACAGCTGGTAATCGATGTTAAAAAGGATTTATATTTATTAAAAAGGCTTTCTATTCAATTTTATCGCAAGCCAAATGATATCAGACAATCTAGTAGAAATGGAGTGGAAATAATAAAAGTGAAGGCTTTTGTCACTCAATTGATAGGGAATATGGAAACGAAAGGGTTAGAAATATCTCAGCTTGAATCAGAAATTCGAGCAAAACTAGACCTTATAGGAAAGCAAAACCTGAAAGAAGAGTTTAATGTTTTTGCAAAAAAATATTTCTGCTTTATTACAAAATATTATAATTTCAACACTCATCTTAAAGGATACTCAGCAGGGGATAATGTAAATGCTTTATTGAAACAGTTTGATGAAATCCCTGATGATTTTGATAGCACAAAATTCCCTAATCTTAGAATTAAAAACCAAGCTTTTTTTAAATTACAGGAAATGTTAACGACAGAATTTAATAAATAAATTTATGATTTCTGGAATCTCTAGTTTGCTTTAAATTATAGGTTAATTCAATTTAGAGGACTCCATTTTTGATAAGAACCTTAAGCTAGGCACCCTAAACCGACAATATCCCACTAAAAACTGACTTTAACTCGTAACGCTAGCCTAAAATAGATGGTGATGAAAAGCGGTAAATGTTAACGTGCAGGATTTTCAATCGCACTAAAAATTTTTTACCTGATGAGCATCTCTGGTTTAGAAAAAGTTATATTCAATAAGGTTTAACATCCTAGAAGAGAAGTAGGTACAAGCAAATTGACTAACAATAGCCAGGAATAGGAAATTATGAAACTTCGAGAAAATTTCCGAAATTGTAGACAAAATTAAAGGCATTTATGGCAATGGTGGATAAAATAAGAAGCGGATTGATTGATAAAATCTTGACAATAGAAAACAAGGATTTCTTATTGGCGCTTGACAAACTGGTTTCTTTAAGTGGAACGGACAAGGAGCTAGTTGGGCTTACGGAAGAGCAAAAAGAAATGCTTAAACTGAGTGAAGAGGACATAAAAAATGGCCGCTTGATTTCACAAGAGGCGATGGATAAACGAAACCATTTATTTTTAAAAAAGCAGATTTCAAAGATACACGCGTAGCCTCCCTTGGGAATTTTAGCATTTTTTACCAAGTAGCTGATGAAACAATAGTCATTACAGCCTTCTGGGACAACCGACAAGATCCCGAAAAATTATCTCGGATTATTTTAAAAGATAAATCATAGCGAGTCACTTCGATACATTTCACCCCCCCCCCTCGCCCCTTCGCCACCCTTCGACAGGCTCAGGGACCAGGCTCAGACTCAGGGTTCAGGCATAGATTCCATCACCGTATTGGATCCGCAGTTCAGGGTCTTGGGATTATGATTTACTGCGGAAAATGGTTTCCCCTATACTTCAAATGCCTATCGATCTACTGAGCCTTTTAAGCTGTACATCTATAGCAACTACTTTTTATAGGCTTTTTCACGGAATGATTGCTTTTTTTTCATAGCTTATAATGTTGAAAATTAAGGATAAGTCTAATGTTGGAAGAAAGGGCAATAATTGCTGGCTTCCTTTCTTGGCAGGATTCGTTCAACAAGGTATAGTGTCACCAAACTATGGTAATCTAGCAAGTTCTAATCCTACCTATGTAATTTACCGTTCATTTAGAATAGTTTCCGACAGCTAAATTCTTGAAACTATCGTTGAATCTTGGCAATTAATGGTTTCATGTATAAGGTTATCGGTAAGTTGTATTGGAGGTGCTGGTTATTTATATCTTATTATTACCTTTATAGGTACTTATAAAAAAGGCAATCAGGTGCGATTTTAGGGCACAATAAAAACTTATGAAATTTCCTCACGATATAGAACGGTTTACCCTCAAAAATGACAGCTACTTCTTTCCACCGATAGGGTGTTTATCCATTGAAGAAACAGCTGATGGAGGTGGGGATTACTACGGATTGTACTGGGAAATTGGAAAGGAAAATGGAGACCCAATTGTCTGTATTGCCCGACACGAAGAGTTTTTATTAGTTCCTGAATTTAAAGACTTCGCATCATTTACTCATTGGTTTGACGAGTCAAGTGGCCAGGAAGGCCCGACAATGAATCTGAATGACAACGATTTCTTTGTCTCTCTTACCAATAAAGGTAAAGTTCTAACGAAAAAAGGAAAGCACGAAGAAGCAATTCAGAAACTAGAAAGAGCGACATCTTTATTTGAAGAGTATTTTGAACCATGGTATTGGCTGGCAGAGAACTACTATAAAACAGGACAAAAGGATAAAGCAGACAGGGCGCTTATAAATTCAATTTCATCAAATTTCTTTTTCGGCGTTCCCTCTAAAAAAGTATTTGACAGGTTTGAGGAGATGATTCCATCAAATGAGTTGAAGGATAACCCGATCGTTAAAAGAAGATCAGATTTATTTCAAGGAGGAGACTTTTCAACTCCACTTTCAATTAATTACAATTCTTTTCTGGAGATAATTGAAGAACTGTTAGCGAAGAACGACTATAAGACTGCAATTTTAATGAAACAAAACTACGGACTCTTGATGTCTTTTGAACCTGAAGAAACTGTCCAACGACACCATTTCAATTTTGATGTTTGGTACGAAAATTTCAGGAGCGAAATGTTTTCAATTTATCCAGAGCGGAACAAATAACGAATCATTCCAATAGCAGGAACCCTTCACTACCCTTCGCCACTCTTCGACAGGCTCAGGAACCAGGTTCAGGAGGAGATCAACAAACCTTTTTCACCCTTTGACATCGCAAGAAATTAAAGTAAGATTTTAAATCTTAAGGTTACTTCCATACCCTCAAAGGGGTACTTCGGAAGTGGGGTGGGGTACTTCGGAACCTACCCTTTGGGGTTATTAGCTCCGATTGAGGAGTTCAGAAGTAGGGGAGGGTACCCTAAACTTGCAAAATTCGACCTCGGAGGTCGAATTTTTTGGCATTTAGCTGAAAATTTTCACCAAAATACCGGAAAATTCCACCTAAAACAGACTTTTAATCGACTTAATTACTAAAAAACTGACAAAATTGCCGGAATTTTCAACGGGACCGTTAAATTTTTGGGGTTCAGAAGAGGGGAGGGGTACTTCGGAACCTACCCATTGCAGTTATTTGCTGGAAAATTCGAGCTTTTAGGTCGAATTTTCAATGTTTTTTCAGGAAAATTCTGCCTTTTTGGCAGATCAATTGGATTTTTAGCTCCAAAATTCCACCTAATAGGGAGAGAATTCAATAAAAAAACTGAAGAATTGAAAGAATTGTAAGGAAAAATGAAGGTGTAAATAGGGATATTTGAACCGAAAGGAGTTTAATTTAAATAAGGAATGCAAAAAAATAGGGGACAATTCAAATGCCTTTGACTTTCCCCTTTATAATGGATTGGGTGATATGCGCATCATTAATTGATTATAGGTTTCATTTCCAAATTATGACTTGATTACTTATATGGCCTTACTCAGACTGATTGTATTTGGATCTATTAAACCGCTGCTTAAGATCCTCATGGATCACCTTGGCATCTGCTACATTTACCCTAGCCCTGTATTTTACAGAATTGTAATAACCAAGAGCACCGACATAGGCCTCAGATCCTGCCATCATCACGGTATCATTGAGGTTGCTTTCCACCTGCTGCAAATCCCTAAGCAATGGCGCCAGTCTTTTTACTACCTCCCAATCCTTAGACAATTCATTTAAATCAATAAAGGGAGGAAGGAATTGGCTGTCTTCCTGTGCATAGTCCATTACTTTTTCTACAAAGGGGATAGTGCCATCTCCCATCTTGGGTATGCGCTGCCTTTCTTCAGCACTAATGGCAATTAGGTAGGGGCTTAAAGTTGTTTTAAGGGTAGCGATGGCCTCTTTCACCGTCTGAAGCTCCGCTTCCGGAATCTGAATAGAAACTGTGTTCTTCGTACTCATATCAGTGAGATTTATGGTAAAACATAATTTATACTATTCAAAATACTTTTATATAGTGTAAAATGCAAATAATAGTGTTTGAAATTTACTAAATTGTTAATCTTTTAACTGTAAAATTCTTATTTACCGTTTTTCACAATAGTTATTTTTAAAAAGGCGGAGCCTTTTGAGCTGTACAACTGAGCCAACTACATTTTTATAGGCTTTTTCACGGAATGATTGCTTTTTTTTTCATAGCTTATAATGTTGAAAATTAATGATAGGTCTAAAGTTGGAAGAAAGGGCAATAATTGCTCGCTTCCTGTCATGGCAGGATTCGTTTAACACCTGGTATAATGCATGCAAGTTTCAGAGGTTTTAGTAAGTTTGTAATTCGTAAAAAAGTCGGTAAAAACTGTGAGGAAATCCCTTTATAATCCCGCAAGACAACATACCATAAACCGTTGGCATTAATTGAAAACGTTACTTCATTCTAAATCAATAATTAAGTTGAAAAAATGAGAATCCTACTACTTATATTATTTTCATCATTTAGCATTTGCTCTTTTGGACAAAATAGCTTGAATGAAAGAATCGATTCCATTTTGTCAGCGCAGGTTGTTACCGAATTTGGGCCTGGTTTAACAGTTGGTGTTGTTAAAGATGGGGAACTTGTTTATAAGAAAAGTAATGGCTTAATGAATTTGGAATACAATATCCCATTTAATGATGCTACGACATTTGAACTTGCTTCAGTAACCAAGCAATTTACTTCAGCCTGTATAGCCCTACTCGAAAAACAAGGCAAACTCTCTGTAAATGATGATGTAAGAAAAATTGTTCCTGAATTGTATTTTTCTGGAGACACAATAAGGATTAAGCACCTATTAAATCACACAAGTGGAATACGAAATCACAATGTTTTATTGGACTTGTCTGGGTTTGATTATGAACATCAGGGTTATACAAATAAAAGCATTCAGCAACTGATGTTCCGCCAAAAAGGAATGAACAATAAACCGGGAGACAAGTTTCTTTATTCCAATACAAATTATGTTTTGCTGGCACTTATCGTTGAAAGAGTGTCAGGAATGCCTATTCATCAGTTTGCTGAAAAGGAATTGTTCGAGCCTCTTGGGATGTCGAATACTTTCTATAGCAGTGATTTAAGGAGCATTGTTAAGAATCGTGCTTATCCTTATTATCAAGTAAAAAATGAATTCAAACAGCCAAAGTCGTTAACACTTTGTGTTGGAGCTGGCGGAATGAGTAGTACGATTTCTGACTTAATAACCTGGTCTCAGGTTTTTCTAGACAGCAAGCACCCTTTCTCCTATATTGCAGATTTTGTCACAAAGCTTGAGCCACTGAACAATGGTGAGGAGATGCAACATGCTCGCGGAATGTTTGTGACAGCTTATAAGGGCTATAATACTTTTAATCATAGCGGCAGAGACTTAGGGTTGCGGTCCCAATTCATCTGTATACCTGATTTAAATCTAGGAGTAGTCGTTTTTGCTAATTCTGAGGAGATCAATGCTGTGGATGTATCCTACAAAATCCTGGACCTTTATATTCAAGATCTTCCTCAAAACGATTACAATCAGACAAAGTACAATCATAAGAAAGAAGAGTTGAATCAATTCATAGGACATTATCAAGAACTAAATAGTGATTTGAGAATGCACCTGTTTATAAATAATGACACCCTTAATGTACAGAGCAGTTATGGAAGAAATCCTGTGCAACTCAATTCAGTATCTGGCAGTTCTTTTGCTAGAATTGACAATGCTTCTGTGAAATATACCTTTCTTTCAGAAAAAAAATCAGAGGCAGATTTACTCGTAGATTTTGGAGGCGCGGTGTTTTACTTTGAAAAGATTGAATTAGCAAGGAACCCAAATCCGGATATTTCTGAATATGCAGGTAGCTACTTTTCTAAAGAGCTAAATATTGGTTACGAGATCATTGTTTCTGATCAAGAATTGATTTTGAATTACCCAAATAATGAAGGGTTGGTATTGAAAGAAGGGGAAAAAGATGTTTTTGGAGCAAATAGAAGAACCAAATATGCTTTTATACGAGATGATAAAAATAAGGTGTCTTCTTTTTATGTAGCCTCAGAAGGAACAGTAAAAGATATTTTATTCGAAAAAGTAAACCAATAAGCTGTGGTAATCCAGCAAGTGAAAGTCTTACCTAAATAATGTGGTGTGTATTTGGAAGGGCTCCCGACAGTTGAACAAGGATTTCCCTATATCTTAGCAAACCTTAATTAATGGCTTCAATTAAAAATTTCGTCCCACCATCAGAAATTTAGGTTTAAATCGTTATTTTTGATTATATAATTAAATGCTATGGATATTCAAGCTGAAAAAATCGAACTGGTTAAAATGCTTTTGGATACTGAAAATCCAAAAATAATTGAATCCATTAAAAAAATTTTCAAAAAAGAAGCAGCTGACTTTCAGGATGATTTATCTGTCGAGCAATGTAAAGAAATTGAAAAGGCTTCACTTGAAATTAAAAATGGAGAAGTAACGGATTACGATACTTTTATGCAAAAACACAGGTAAATTGAGCAGAAAAGTTTTTCTTTCAAAAACAGCCGAAAAGAAATTAGATAAACTTTTTGAGTATTTAATTACGGAATGGTCTGTTAAGGTTAAAACGGACTTCGTTGAAAAATTAGATTCATCAATAGAAATAATTAAAAACCAACCTGAAATGTTTCCGGAATCTAAAAAAGGAGAAGGTTTAAGAAAATGTGTTATCACAAAACAAACGATTTTATACTATCGCTATAATTCCAAGCGAATCAATATTGTTACGTTATTTGACACAAGACAAAACCCCAAAAAATTAGACAAAGAGATATGAAAATTAAAGCCCAACCGAGTGGATGGCCCAAGCCAAAAGCCTGTGGAGCACTCCTCTCAGCATCCCAGTCGATCGAGACCAGATAGAATACCGAAGTTTGTTCTGAAGCCAGCTTTGGTTTCAGGGGACAAGAAAATACTTTGAAACCGACACAAACCATATGCAAACCATTGATGTGTCACCAAGCTATGGTAATCCAGCAGGTGAAAACCCTTCCTAAATAATTTACTGTTCCATTAGTAGTAAAACCGACAGTTTAACCCGGATTATGTAATAGGATTTCTCCGCCCTGACAATGTC
>TARA_R110002124_G_scaffold55108_2_pt1 | contig 28470 bp, 23 predicted proteins | sample TARA_R110002124 | Tara Oceans TARA_R110002124 (sample SAMEA4397445) | marine metagenome | biome: Polar Biome; feature: [SRF] surface water layer (ENVO:00010504); material: water (ENVO:00002006), including particulate matter (ENVO:01000060) such as... | depth 5 m
GGCCGCCTGTCGCCGCGTGGGCAACGACGACATCACCCTGCTGACCTGCACCTCGGCCTATCCGGCTGATCCGGCGGACGCCAATCTGGTGACCCTGCCGAAGCTGGCCGAGACCTTCGGGGTCCGCGTCGGTCTGTCAGACCATACGACGGGCGATGTCGTGGCCATCGCCGCCGTGGCCCTGGGCGCGCGGGTCGTTGAGAAGCATTTCATCCTCGACCGGGCCATCGGCGGGCCCGACGCCAGCTTCTCCCTGACCCCGGATGAATTCGCAGCCCTGGTGCGCAATCTGCGGGTGGCCGAGTCGGCCCTGGGCACGATGCAGTTCGGCCCGACCGGCCAGGCCGCGATCAACCGCCGCTTCGGCCGCTCCCTGTTCATCGCCGAGGATGTGAAGGCCGGTGATGTCCTGACCGCGAAGAACCTGCGCTCGGTCCGTCCCGGCGACGGCCTGCATCCGCGCCACTATGCGGAACTTCTGGGCCGCAAGGTCACCCGCGACGCCGCCCGGGGCACGCCGATGCGCTGGGGACTGGTCGACTAGGGCTCAGGCTACCGCCTGGCTGTTGAAGGCGCGGGCCCGGGATGGGCGATTCGCGTCAGTCATACGGAACCGTCCCAGGACCTTGTCGATGCCCTGTGATCGAGACCGACCAAGTCAGGTCGGCTCTGACCTCCGTCGCGACCGTATCTCGGGCGGAGCAGCAGCCCCTTCGAGGATCGCGGCGAACAGGGCGAACAGGACAGCAATCGTCTCAGTGCGCAGCGGATAGTCTACGGCTGAGTGGATCAGAATCATCAGCAAGGCCACGCTGGCGGCTCGCTGCAGGTCCGAGGTTCGGGACGGCGGGGCGCGCCAGCAGGCCCAACTGCGACGCCACCACCAGGCCAGGAACACCACAACCAGCGCCATTCCGATCCAGCCGGTTTCCAGCCAGATCTCGAGATAATCATTATGGGCCTGGTTGAAATAGGTGGGGCCAAGTCGGTCGAGCGGCTCGATGGACCGGAACACAGGGTCAAAGGACCCGAGCCCTGACCCCACGGGCAGATAGGACTGGGCGGCTTCGGCGACATAGGGCCAGTTTTCGAACCGGCCTTCTGCGGGGGAGTCGGGGTCGAACCGATCCATGATCGGGGCGAGGGCAAAGATACCCACGGTCGCGATGGCCACGCCGACAATCGCAGCCAGACCAAAGAAGGCGGTGCCGGGACGTCGTCGGCCCGACGCGATCCACGCGGCGAGCACACTGAGCACCAGGGACGGCCCGACCAGAATGACGCCCGCGCGCGACCTGACAACGCCGATCGCAATGATGACGAGGCCCAGAAACAGCGCTCCCAGCCACAGGGTCATTTGGCCCTGGCTTGAATTTCGGCGCAACTGGGAGGCGGCCAGTACGGCTGCGAAGGGCATGACTGCCAGCAGAAGGGTGGCGTGATGATTGCGGTTGGCGAAGAGGCCGTCCATGCCGCCACCGCGTGTGGCAGGCCAGAGATAGAAGTGCCCTCCGCCAGCGATTTGAAGCACTCCCAACAGGATGGATACCAGTGCAGCGCCGAGCGCGAGGTAGATCAAATGGCGTCGAAGATCATGGGTTGCCAGCAATGCCCCCACCAACATGGCCACTGGCGGAATCAGGGCGAGGAAGAACTGCCAGGTGTGATCCGGGGTCATGGAAAGGGGAGACCAGCCGGGCTGAATCCCGGACAAGGTTAGGGCCAGTGTCAGCTGTTCTCGACCGGGCAGCGATGTCCAGAGGGCAGGCGGTAGCGGAATCAACTGGATCAGGGGCACAGCGATCAAACCGGCCAAGATACCGAGGATCAGTTTGTGCTCACGCCATTTCCCCCATTTCTGGAGGTGGATGCCCGCGATCGCGAGCAGGGGCAAGGCCGCCAACTCGACGACGGCCAGGCGCAGGACATGCATCCGGCTGGCCCCGCCGAACGCAAAAGAAAAGACCAGCAGAACGACCATCGCAATCGCGAGGGCGTCCCACTGGCCTTTTCGAAAACTAATATTCACCAACTACCCTGGGCGACGTCAGAACTTCGCCCCGGCGGCGGTAAACGGCTTAGTTGCTTTGCGAGTCGTCGTTCGAGCCGACAACGATAGCACCGATCAGAACGGCGCTGCCGATCAGGAGAACGGGAAGCGGGATGCCGGCAAACTCGCTGCTGGCATCAGCACGGGCACCGACGCGATCGCCAACGCGGGCGGTCGAGGTGGAGCCGGCGGCGGCAGCTTGGCCAGCGATCAGCAGCAGGCCGACGGCGGCGGCGGTGACGGTCTTGCGCATGTTATACCCCTTCAGAATGATACAGGCCGAGACCTGCTGTATTTATCTTCAACCATCGTAGGAGCAGGAAGTTGCAGGCGCAAGTGAAAAAGCCCTGCCTCCACAATGCAGACGTGTTCCCCCACGGGGTGTAACCCATAGGCCTCAGTGGGGCCGTTTAACCTGCGCGGGCGATTTGGAAGCGGTCATACCAGCCCACGACTGCCGTTCGTCGGTTCCCCGGCTTCGGAATCAACCGAATCCACTGGGCGGAACAACTGGTGGTAGGTACTTCAAAGCTGAAAGCAAAGGCCTTCCATCCCGAATCGTCGGGACTCGGAGCGATCCGCGACTCGCCAATTTTTTCACCCGTTTCGAAACAATAGACGCCCCAGGACAGTCGCTCGCCGGGGTCGCCGACCTCTGCCCGTGTCTGCCCCGAGAATTTGTAGGTGCCAGGCGTCAGCTGTACGAATTGTTCGGCGAGTGGCGCGGATGCGAAGCTTCCAAATTGGACTCGCAGGGCGCTGTCGCCGCGCATGTCATCTGGAAGGATCTCGGCGACCGCTCCGCTGGCGTTGAACAGCCTCCATTCGAACGGAAGGGGCAGGTCGGCAATGCCGAAATCTCCATTTACCAGGCCCGGGCTGGCCTCCGGTCGCCCGAGGCGGGTCCGGATCGCCGCCATGGCCGGAAGTCGGTTCTCGGACAGCAGTCGGAGATAAAGATTGGCGAGCTCCGCATTGTTGAAAGGCGCTTTGGTCGCCTGGAGGGCAATAGCGAGATTTGCCGCCAGTCCCAGTCCTGCCTCTGTCTGGTAGAGCTCGCTCAAATAGGCCGACCGCCAGGGCGGCTCGGCGGCCACAAGAGCTGCCAGGACGGGCAGCGCCCGTGAATCCGAGGAGCCAGCGACCGTAAACAGTCGGAACAGCTGAGGCTTAAGGTCGTCACGACGACGCGCCAGGGTGTCCGCATGGGCGAAGGCGGACCGGTAGTCCCCGCGCGACAGACGGTAGTCTATCAACCAGGCGTGGGAGGGATCGTCCCGCAGGCTCCAGTTGCCTGCTAGGGTGAGCATGTCGTCGGCCTGGGGCTTCCGACCATTTTCCGACGCTGTCAGACCCAGGACACGCAGGGCCTGAACATTGAACGGGGCCCGGGCCAACGATTGCCGGGCCAGAAATTCGGCCTTGTCGAATCCGTCCGCTGCGAATTCAGCTTCGGCAGCCCGCCCCAGCACCGCGGGCGAGTTCGGCGAAAGGGCGATGGACTGCCTGGCCGGAAGCCGTTCCACCGCCATTTCTCGGACCACCTGCCACCCCAGCCAGATGGATAGCGTGACCAGCGCGAGTGCCCCCGCTTCCGCGACCCGTCCCCACCATGACGCTGGTCGTCTGTCGCTCAACGTTTACGGCTCTTGGATGTGGCCGACTGCGCGCCGTAGTTGTAGTCGTAGGAATAGTCGTAGCCCCCATAGGAGGTGGCTCGCGCGTTGAATTTCGTAAGAACCACGCCCAGCAGTCGTGCCGAACCCATATTGAGCCGGCGCATCGCACCCTTGGCCTGCCCGCGTCGGGTCCCCTTGGATTCCAGAACGAACAGGGTTCCGCCGACCGTCGCTGCCAGGATTGGCGCATCTGCGAAACCCAGGATAGGCGGCCCATCGATAATGACGTGGTCGAAGCGGGTCAGAGCCTCATCGATGAAGGTGCGGATTCGATCGCCGCCCCAGAGTTCCGCCGGGTTGGGCGGAAGCGGACCGCAAGAGACGAACGACAGATTTTCGATACCTGTCTTGTGAACCACGGAATCCAGAACAGCAGAGCCGGAGAGCAGATTACTCATGCCTCGTTCGTTGTCGACGCCAACAACTCTGTGCATCGACGGGTTTCGCAGATCTCCGTCAACGAGCAGCACACGTTTGCCACTGCGGGCAAAATTCTGCGCCAGGGCGAAAGAGGTCGTGGACTTACCTTCAGCGGGGCGGGAACTGGTGACCAGCATGCTGCCTGGTGCCCCGTCGGGCGTCGAAAACTGCAGAGCAGACCTAAGCGAGTAATAGGCTTCCGAAAAAGCCGAACGCAGATTCGCAATCGCAGCCGCCGGCGTTTCGCCCTTGGGAAGTAGGGGGATCGCTCCAAGCACCGGGATACCGAGTTTAGCCTCCACATCGTCCGGTGTGGCGAGCGATTCATCCAAGGTTTCGAGCACGAACGCTGCCAGCACTCCCAGACCCAAACCCATGAGCATGGCGATCGCCAAATTCAGTAGCAGTTTGGGGCTCGAGGGACCCGAGGGCGGGGTTGCTCGGTCAACGATCGAAATGTTGTTGGTCGTAACGCCGCCCGTGACACCGACTTCCTTGTAGCGCTGCAGCAGGCCGTCATAAAGGGTTCGGCTGGTGTCTACTTCGCGTTGCAGGATATTGTATTGGATGGTCCGGCCGCGCAGATCAAGAACGTCGGCTTTCAGACCGCTGACCTGTGATGCGAGGGACCGTTCCTGGTTCGCCGCGACAATGTACTGGCCACGAATGGACTCGCGGATGCCGCGCGCCATGGTGTTGATTTGCTGATCCAGCTCATCGATTTGAGCCTTGAGCTGAACCATTTCTGGAAACTCGGGTCGATAACGGGTGGAGTTCTGCTGATACTGGGCCTGAAGCGTGGCGCGGTCTCGCATCATGTTTTGAATCGCCGGGTTCTGGAACACGTCGGGAAGGCTCATCAACGCCGCAGCGCTGGCCTGGCGCCATTTCTCTTCCGCGCCCGCCCGGGTCGCGCGAGCCTGCGCCAGGGCACCATTTAATGCGACCAAGTTGCTTGAGGCGAGGGACTGATTTTCGCCGGGATTGTTGCTGCCGTCGTTGACGTTGATGATCTGCTGCTGGGTCGCATAGGCCACCAACTGACGCTCCGAGTCCTCAAGTTTGGTCTTGGTCTGAGTGATGAGGTCTTCGAGGAACTGGCGCGCGTACGACGATGATTCGAACTTTCGATCCAAGTTCGACTGGATGTAGTTTTCAGCGAAGGCGTTCGCGATCTGCGCCGATAACTGAGGACTGGGACTACTGAAGTTGATCGTGACCAGCCGCGAACCTCGTACGGGGCTGACGCTCAAATTGCCTTGGACTAGGCCGAGCACCATTTCCCGCCGAACAACCGCGCGCCGCGCTGCGCCGTCCGGCGTGGGTTCAGGCAAGGCGACGCCCATGGCTTCGAGGAAGCTGTCGGACGTAGCCAGGCCTTGGCTCTCAATCACCCGCTCCGCCAAAGACCGACTACGCAACAGGCCGTATTGAGTTTGGAAGAATTCCTCGCCCTGATTCATTGGTTCCCGGGGCGAAGCGTCGTCGACGTTGAGGACGCGTGCCGCCTCGCGGTCGATCTGGACTGTAGCAGACGCTGTATAAAGTGGCGTCGTCAGCAAGGTAAGCACCGACCCAACGACGAGAGCGGCGATGCATATGAAAAGGATCAGAAACCGATGTTTAATGGCCAGACGCCAGTACACGGTAAGGTCGAGACTGGACTGGCTGCCATCCGAGCCCCAGTTGGGCGTCGGTCCCCACGCCTCGGCGGCGTCGACGTTGCCTGACCTCGATGAACGTCTGGCGTGATCGCCGTAAAGTTCGCTGTCACCCAGCATATTCAATTTCCGATTTGCAGATTGGCGACTCGGCGGCCGAGGCCAAGGATATTCCTCATGTCGATAAACTAAACCCAATCCCAGCGCGATACGGCGAGGGCGAGAAAATCGCCGTGAGGTTTGACAAAGCTGTCTCTCAGGTTGAATGGGGCTGAATGTTGTTGAGGTTGCCGATGAACGGCGTTCAACAACAGGCTGTTGCACCGGGGAGGTGGTGGCCGGGTTGGGGCGCGTTGAATACGCCGCCTACGCGTCGATCGAAGCTTCGGAGCCCGGCTTCTCAAAGGTGCCCTCTGCGCCGGCGATCATCCGGTCTCCTGCGTGCGGGGCGCGCGATTCCCGTTGTTTGATTTCACACCTTCTAGCCAGAAAGATGGGGGATACACGTAGGGCCGTTTTCTCGACGAGCGCGCCCACACAACGGCGATCATTGGGGGCAGTAATTGCCCGGGATAGTCCGGGGGCGCGGCCGGGCGCTACGCTATCAACCCCTACACGCCGTTATCTGGAAAAGGACCAGGTTAGTCGTTGGTATCCTGACCGGTGCTGGGCCAACAGGTTCCTAGAATCGGCGACGGGTCCCGCCTCGCCTATCCCGCCGTGTGCGAGAAAAACACACGGCTTGGTTCTTCCGCATTGAGGATGGCGCTTTCCAATGCTTGTGGACTATGGCATCGCACCCTCGTCTTTTCGGGCAAGGGGTGACCGCCAATGCTCAATAGTCGGCGATGCAGTGTTAGGTGCCTGTTCTCGCAAGGCGGGAACAAATGACCGACCGCGAAACGGTCCGCCAAATGGCTCGCGCACCTTGTGGTCGTGTTCTGCGGGTTCTCGTTGATCCATGCGCTGTTCATCCGAGTTGAATATGATCGAACATGCTTTGCGAAGGGTCTACGGTGAAGGCGCGCCGAATGTGGTGCGATTGAAGCGCAGACGACGGTTCAGCGACATTCTGATCGCAGCCGGAGCTATCGTTGTCGGCCTGGGTTTGATGCCGTTAGTGTACGCTATTCTCTTGGTGGATGCTGATGTTGTTTCGGCACTGACCGGATCGAGCCTGAAGCATATTCTGGTGAATTCGGCAGCAAATGTCGCCGTGATGATCTGGGCGATTCGTCTACAGGGTCGCTTCGACCGCAGGCTCGCGGCGGTGCTGATCCGGGTGCTTATAATCCACGGGTTGATCGCATTCTGGATCCTTATCGCGCGGCAACCCTATTCCAACCAGGTTATGCTGATGGCGGCTGCCGGATCTGCGTTGCTCGGATTTCTGGTCGTCCTCATCCAGCAGCGGACAAGGGAGCCCCGCGTCGCCCTTGTCGGATCTTGGCACCCGCTCGTTGAAAGGCTTCAAGTTTCCTGTGACTGCATCGATAATCCGGAATCGGATCTGGAGCAGTATGATGTGTTGCTGACCGCCAGCGTGGCGGATATCTCGCCTGAGTGGGCGAGGACCATTTCCAAGGCGATGCTCACGGGAAAGTCCGTTCGGCTACTGGCCGAGTTCGTGGAGGAGGCTCAAGGCATAGTCTCACTCGAGCATTTTGACCTTGAGCATCTGCCGGTGGCTGGCCTCACCTCATACCGCACCCGAAAGCGGTTGATGGATATTGCGTTGGTAATCCTTGCGCTTCCAGTTGCCTTGCCGCTCCTGTTGTTGGGGGCCATCTTGGTATTGCTAACGATGGACAGCCCGGTGCTGTTTTCACAAACACGGGTAGGCCTTGGCGGGCGTGTTTTCCGCATGTTCAAGTTGCGCACCATGCGTTTGCCGGATGCCGCCGCCATAGCCGAGGCGACAGGCAGTCGGGACGACGTCAGGATAACGCCGGCCGGGCGTTGGTTGCGGCGTTTCAGGATCGACGAACTGCCTCAACTCTGGAATGTTCTGGTCGGTGACATGAGCTTTATAGGGCCGCGGCCCGAGTGGACGGTTTTAAGCGACAGCTACGTGGAGCGCTTGCCGCACTATGAATATCGCCATCTCGTGCGACCAGGGCTCACAGGGTGGGCGCAGGTCCGGAGTGGCTACGCAGCGGATATAGCAGAAACGCGCACCAAGGTCGGCTACGATCTGTTCTATATAAAGAATCTTTCGTTCTCTCTGGATGTGCAAATTCTCGTACGCACAGTCTGGACTCTTATCAGCGGCAGTGGGGCCCGTTAGGGCCGATCCGCCACAGATATCTACCATCTTTTCCTATACCGCCGCGCTTGAGCGGGTAATGCGACGAACCCAGCATGACTCATATTGAAGACCTCGTAACGAAGCTTGAGCGCCGGCAAGGTCGGATCGGCATAGTCGGTTTGGGCTATGTCGGATTGCCGCTGGCCTTGCGGTACTGCGCAGTGGGATATCCGGTCCTTGGCTTTGATATCGCCACCGACAAGGTGGAGCGACTGAACGCCGGCGAAACGCTCATTGAGCATATCCCCGCTGAAGCGGTGGCCGAGGCGCGTCGTACTGGATTCGAGGCGACTACGGATTTTGCGCGCGCTTCGGAATGCGACGCCCTGATCATCTGTGTGCCCACACCGCTGAACAAGTACCGCGAGCCCGACCTGAGTTTCGTGCTGAACACCGTTGATAGCCTGACGCCTCACCTGCGTCCCGGACAGGTCATCTCTTTGGAGAGCACCACCTATCCCGGCACCACGGACGAGGAACTGGCCCCCAGGGTTGGTGCAACCGGGCTGGTCGTTGGAGAAAGCGTCTTCGTGGTCTACTCGCCCGAGCGTGAGGATCCCGGCAACGCCAACTTCACCACCAGTTCGATTCCGAAGGTCTGCGGCGGCGTCACCCCCGACTGCCTCCGCGCGGGCATCGCGCTCTATGGACAGGTTATCGATCAGGTGGTTCCCGTCAGCTCGACGCGCGCCGCCGAACTGACCAAGCTTCTCGAGAACATTCATCGCGCTGTGAACATCGGTCTGGTGAACGAGATGAAGATCGTCGCCGATCGCATGGGTATCGATATCCACGAGGTCATCAACGCCGCAGCGACCAAACCCTTCGGCTTCGTCCCCTATTATCCCGGCCCCGGTCTGGGCGGCCACTGCATTCCGATCGACCCGTTCTATCTGACCTGGAAGGCACGAGAGTTCGGCCTGCATACGCGCTTCATCGAACTGGCCGGCGAGATCAATTCGGCCATGCCGGACTATGTCGTCAGCAAGATCACTGCGGCGTTGAACGAGCGTCGCAAATCAATGATGGACAGTCGGGTTCTGGTGCTGGGCATTGCCTACAAGAAGAACGTCGACGACATGCGTGAGTCGCCGTCGGTGATGATCATGGAGAAGCTGCGCGACCTCGGGGCGATCGTGTCCTATAGCGACCCGCACATTCCGGTATTCCCGACCATGCGCGAACATCATTTTGATCTGTCGAGCGTGACCCTGACGGCGGACGTGGTCGCCGGCTACGACGTCGTATTGCTGGCCACCGACCACGACCGGTTCGACTATGATCTCCTCCGCGCGCACGCCCCCCTGATCATTGACACCCGCGGCAAATACACCGAGCCCGCCGCCCATATCGTGAAGGCTTGAGATGTCTGCTTGCCTCTCAGGCAGGTCCGGATCGCTGTGACCGGACGTAAGGCAGCGAAGTCCTCGGGCGTTCGTTGGCATATTGCCGCCCTGGGGGAACGGATCCGGCGCGCCGGGGTGCTCAACTCCATCGGGATTCTGGTCTCGGGCACGGCGGCGGCGCATGCGATCACCGCCCTGGCCATGCCGGTGGTCACCCGCCTGTTCACGCCCGCCGACTTTGCCGCGGCAGCGGCGTTCTCGTCCCTGGTCGGGATTCTGGTCGTCGCCGTCTGCCTGCGCTTCGAGGTCGCCATCCCCCTGCCGGAGGATGATGCCGAGGCCGCCAATCTGTTGGCGCTCAGCGCCGGCTCGACCGTCCTCGCCGCGCTCGTGGCGGCCGTGCTTGTCGTGGTCCTGCCGGACTCTGTCCTGGCGCTCCTGGGCCAGCCGACGCTCATTCCCTACCTGTGGCTGCTGCCGATCGCCCTGCTGATCGGCGGCCTGTATCTGGCGCTGCAGATGTGGTTCGTCCGCCGCAAGGCGTTCTGCCCCATCGCCCGCAGCCGGATCGTTCAGTCCACGGCCTCCGTTGGCGGGCAGCTGGGTCTGGGCTGGGCCGGACTGGGACCGTTGGGCCTGCTGGTCGGTCAGGTGCTGAACTATGGTGCCGGTGCCATTACACTGGGGATCGGGCTGTTGCTGCGCGAGCGCCCCGCCCTTGCTCGCATATCGCTGGCGGGCATGGCGCGCGCCGCTCGAATCCACCATCGGTTCCCCCGCTATTCAGTTTGGGAGGCGCTGGCCAATGCGGCCAGCATTCATCTGCCCATCCTGTTGATTGCCGCCATGGCGATCGGTCCCGAGGCCGGGTATCTGACCCTGGCGATTTTCCTGCTGCAGGCTCCGATGGCGCTGGTCGGAAATGCCGTCGGCCAGGTCTATCTGTCGGGCGCGCCCGAGGCCCACCGCCAGGGTCAGATGCGTGCCTACACACTGCGGATGATCTGGGGGCTCGCGAAGGTGGCGGCGCTGCCGATTCTGGCGCTGGCCCTGCTGTCTCCCTTCGTCTTCGGCCTGGTGTTCGGAGAGGCCTGGGTCCGGGCGGGCGTCCTTGTCGTCTGGATGGCTCCGTGGTTTTTCCTGCAATTTGTGTCGTCACCGGTGTCGATGGCCCTCAACGTGGTCGGGGCACAGAGCACAGCGATGTTGCTCCAGGTCGGCGGGCTGGTTTTTCGTGGTGGGCTGGTCCTGGCTGCCGGTCTGCTGCACCCGGCGATCATCTCCGAGACCTATGCGCTCACCGGTGCCGTCTTTTATGCAACCTTCCTAATCGTTACTCTGCAGAAAGTTGGTCATGCGGCCCAATCCGATGCCAGCTCGGTATGACCGGAAAAGCGTGGCGACTTGGGCCGCTGCGCCGGGTAGTTCGCCTCGTGACGGCTTGAGTTCCGACATATCAGCGCGCGTAGCTGCGATCCTAGCTTATGGCCTTCAGCGCGGTGACGCCTGGCCTCGCCATCCGCGCCCTTCAGGCGGATTGTATAATGACCCGTCACGGGGTAGGCCCTGATCATGACTCCGATCCAGCTCAGACTCGCGAACGTTGTGGCGAGCATCGCGTATCTGCTGCTGTTTATCTCTCTTTACGAGAGTTATATCAGCATCAAATGGGCTTATCTGCTGCTTGTCTATTACGAACCCAGTCTTTGGACTGTCGTGAAGATGGTTGGTCTCGTATCCATTGCGGCGCTTTCGCTCTCCGGCCGTGTAGACCGCCCCTCCAGCATCGTTGTCTGGTTTCTGTTCGCGTTCGTTTTTGTGCCGACGGTCGCGGTATCAAATCTGATCACCTATGCACCGGAGCGGTTTGATCTTCCCATTTTGGCGATGACGGCCGTGTTCGTGGCGTCCGGCTTCATATTGTCAGACTCTTCACCCCGGCGGCCGGCATTCCACCATATTCCAGAGGTGTTCGTGCTGGGTATGACCGCAATATGGGCGGTTTTGAGCCTACTGTTGTTTATGCGATATTTTTCCATCCTGTCCTTTGCGGGCCTGGACAACGTCTACGAACAGCGGGATCTCGCTGCGGAGACAAAGGTCGGGGTGTTGTTCAGCTATGGACGAACCTATTACGCGGCGGTATTCAGTCCGGTGTTGATGGCCTATGGGCTGGCGGCGCGACGATACCAATTTCTTGCTCTGGGCCTTCTCGGTTCGGGGCTCGGGTATGCTATCGCGGCGGAAAAAGCGGCCTTGATTCTGCCGATTATTATGCTGGGTATTTGGCAAACGAGGCGGATGCAGCTGGCGTATACGCCGCTCTATACGGCGAGTATCGCGGGACTATCAGCGTTTTGTGCTTTGCTGACCAATCACACCGTCATTGCTAGATATTTCGCCGATCTTATTCTGATGCGAGCCATCGCTGTTCCGGGTCAAACCCTTAGCCAGTACCACGATTACTTCACCATTCATGGTCATACATGGTGGAGCCATGTTCGCGGTATAAGCTCGATTGTCCCGGCACCGACGGGGTTGTCGCGTGACCCCCAATGGCCGGAACTGGGCCGGATGATCGGCGGGGCGTTTTTCGGCTTTTCCAGTGGCCAGAACTCCAATGCCAACCTGTTCGTCAGCGATGGCGTGGCAGCGGGCGGCTGGATCGGTGTGCTGATTATCGGGGCGGCGCTTGTCGGCTGGCTGCGCGTGCTGGATTTCAGCACCCGGCAGTGGCCCAGCACCCTTGTGATACTTCTCCTGGTTCCGGTGGCGATGGCTTTGACGAATGGTCCGCTGACGACCGTATTGCTGTCGTTTGGGGGACTGTTCTGGACGGCGGTGTTCCTGATTACATACCAGTCGCTTAACTCCACAAATCGCACTCAGCGCTCTGCACCGATTGGGCGCTTGGGATCTGGTGCCACCAGATAGCCGGCAAAAACCCTCGAGCTAACCAGGAGGCCACGATCCATGGCTTTAGAGACCATCGCCTGCCCCTACTGCGGGTCTGCAAACGCGCGGCCCTGGGCGCAGGAACGAGGATTCACGGTCGTGCGGTGTGAATGCCGACTCCTCTTCGTGAATCCGCGTCCGACCCAGGACCTGATCCACACGGCCGTCAGCACAGGCGTGCATGGCGAGGAAGCCGGAGGGCTGGTCGCAATCGCGCGCCGGTCGCCCTCGAAGATTCCTAGGTACCGGCGCGTCTTTGCCCACATGTTTCCGGATGTCTGGTCTCGGAGCGAGCCGATCTCGTGGCTCGACGTAGGTTCAGGATACGGAGAAATTCTGGAAGCCATTGCACCCTTGGCGCCCGCAGGCAGTCACCTGGAGGGTCTGGAGCCCATGGGCCCGAAGGCTGAGGTGGCGCGCTCTCGCGGCCTGACCATCACGGAGGACTATCTAAGGCGTGACCATCTCAAAGTGGATTTCGTCTCTTCCATTGATGTGTTTTCCCACATTCCTGATTACGCGAAGTTTCTCGACGACATTCGCGCGGTACTGAATCCCAGGGGAGAAGTCTTCATCGAGACCGGAAATCTGGCGGATTTGGAGCAACGCATTGAATTCCCCGAGGAGCTCGGCGTACCGGACCACCTGGTCTTCGCTGGTGAGAAGCATCTTGTCGGGTTCCTGGATCGAGCCGGATTCGATCTCGTGAAGCTCGAAACCGTTCGTGTCGACGGCATTCTCCACTTCGCGAAGACGGTCGCCAAGAAAATCTTGGGTCGTCCGGTGCAGGTAAACATGCCGTACACTTCAAAGTATCGCCAGTTGCTCATTCGAGCGCGTCTGCGGTGATTCAATGAAAATTGTTATGATCTGCGAATTCTTCAATGAGGGGTTGGAATTCCAGGAAAATCTGCTCGCAGAATACTATGTCCGGAACGGGCATGAGGTGGTGATTATCGCGTCCACCTTTGAGTCTGTATTCGACTATTACACCGATCGCCACAATGCCTCGGCACCCGCCCGGACATTCACGCACAACGGCTTCAAGGTGATGAAGCTCAGGTATCGCTACAACCTGCTCAACCGCCTGCGCGCCTACACACCCATCTATGGCATCCTGGAACGGGAAAAGCCGGACCTGATCTTTGTCCACGACATCATCCCGAATTTTCCGGAGATGGTTCGGTACGTCAAGCGGCACCCGGCGTGCCGGATGATCATGGATTACCATGCGGACTACAGCAATTCGGGGGCGAATTGGCTTTCCCTCAAGGTGCTGCATGGCGTCTTGAGGCGACGCATTCTCGACCATGCCCGACCGCACCTTCAGAAGATTTTTCCCGTAGTTCCGGCCGGCGTGACCTTTCTTGAGGAGGTATACGGCGTCCCCCGCGACGAGATGGAGTTGTTGCCGCTGGGCACCGACCTGGAGTTCGGGGCAGAGATCGAGAGTTCAGGCGCGCGCGACGAGGTGCGTGCCGAGCTCGGCATTCCTGCGGAGGCCTTCGTCGTCTTCACCGGTGGCAAGCTGGAGCCGCGCAAATTGACCGAATGCCTGTTCGAAGGCCTTGGGCAACTGGGTCGGGCTGAGGCGCATGTTATTGTGGTCGGGACCGCCGCCGACCCGGAATATCGGGCACAACTGACGGCTGCGGCGGAAGGCATCAACGCCCATTTCGTGGGTTGGCAGGACAAGCGGGGGGCCTACCGCCATATCGCCGCGGCGGACATCGCTGTCTTTCCCGCCAGCCAGTCAGTGCTCTGGCAGCAGTCCCTCGGCATGGGCCTGCCGATCATCGTCTCCGAGCGATCTGAACTGATCAACTGGCACCGACAGGAGGTCGACTATCTGAACCGGCATGACAACGTCATCGTGCTGGATCACGAGCGCCCCCTGGCCGGTCAGATCGCCGGGCATCTCGGACGGATGATGGACGATGCAGTCGAGTTGTCGCGCCGGTCTGATGGCGCACGGCGGACGGCGGCCGAAATACTGGACTGGAATAAATTGATTCAGCGCACCCTACGATTTAACCTTACCGACGCGGCGGACTGCAGCGGGACCTCGGACTCACATTCGGGAACGACAGGATTGTGCCGATGACCGATACAGCCAGCCAGCGCCGCCTCTCGACGGATCAGGTCGAGGCGTTTCACCACGACGAGTTCGTGACCGACCAGGTCGCCGACTTCCGGGCGCTCGTGCCAGAGGTCCCGGCCGATCGGGTGGTGGTCGACGTTGGTGGCGGCTGCGGCTTTTTTGCCCGCGCCCTGACCGACGACCAGGGGGTGCGGACCCGGGTGGTTGATATGGATCCCGCTTCGATTGACGCTGCGCGCCAGATCGGGGTCGAGGCCGAAATCGGTGACGCCCTGGCACCGTCGTTCCGGGGTGACGAGGAAGGGGCCTGCTTCAACCTGATCCTGCATCATCTGATTGGGGCGGACGAAAAGGCGACGCGCGCCCTGCAGGTCAAGGCGCTGCGGGCCTGGCGCGGGCGGGCGCGGTACGTCTTCGTCAACGAGTACATCTATCAGTCTTACTTGGCGCGGCTGTCTGGCCGGCTGATCTATGAGATCACCGCCAACCCGGTATTATCGGCGATCTGCCGTCAGGTGGCTCGGGTCCTCCCTGCCTTCAAAGCCAACACCTTCGGTGTTGGTGTGCGTTTCCGATCCCACGAGGAATGGCTGGAGCTGTTCGCTGAGGCGGGCTTTGACGCGAGAGCCGTGCGGATCGGCGCGCCGGAGCCGATCTCCAAAGTCCTTCATGTCCTGCTGATCCGCACCATCCGGCGCGACAGCTTCCGGTTGGAACCGACGGCGGCCTGATAAGGGCTGTCGTCAACGCACTACGTCTTGGCGCGCCGCGCCATTAAGGCTATCAGCGTCAACCGGCGGCTCATTCCAGTACGGACAAGATGGCAGACAAGCACCTAGAAAAACGCAAGTATCAGATCTGCGTCAACTGCATCATGGATACGAGTGACTCCCTGATCGTGTTCGACGATGTCGGCCGGTGCGAATACTGCAGCAATTACTTCGAAAATATTCTGCCGAACTGGCACACAGATGAGCGCGGCGAACGCGACATCATGGCCCAGGTCGAGAAGATCAAGGCCGACGGCAAGGGCAAGGACCACGACTGCCTGATCGGTCTGTCCGGTGGCGTCGACAGCTCGTACGTGGTTCATCTGGCAAAGGAAAAGTTCGGGTTGCGGCCGCTGCTCTATCACGTCGATGCGGGCTGGAACTCCCAGCAGGCGGTCAACAACATCGAGAAACTGGTCGATGGCCTCGATCTGGACCTGTTTACAGAGGTCGTTGACTGGCCCGAGATGCGCGATCTGCAGCTTGCCTATTTCAAGGCCGGCGTGCCGCATCTGGATACGCCCCAGGACCACGCCTTCTTTGCGGGTCTCTATAATTACGCGGCCCGCACCGGATCCAAATACATTCTCACGGGTGCCAACTATTCAACTGAATGCGTCCGGGAGCCGCTGGAATGGCACTATCACGCCTCGGACCTGGCCAACCTCAAGGACATTCACAACAAGTTCGGCACGCGCCCGCTGAAGCGTTTCCCGACCTGTGACATCTTCACCTTCAAGCTCTATTATCGCTTCATCAAGGGCGTACGCGTGGTGAAGCCGCTCAACTGTGTGCCCTACGTCAAGGAAGAGGCGATGGATGAGCTGGTCGAGCGGTTCGGCTGGCAGAAATATGCCCACAAGCACCACGAGAGCCGCTTCACCCGCTTCTACGAGGGCTACTGGCTGCCGACAAAGTTCGGCTACGACAAGCGCCGCGCCCACTTCTCCAGCCTGATCCTGACCGGGCAGTTGAGCCGCGAAGAGGCCCTGCAGAAGATCGCCCAGCCGGCCTATCCGGTGGAGGAGATGAAGCAGGACTTTGAGTATATCGCCAACAAGCTGGGCATCTCGGAGCAGGAGCTCGAGGGCTATCGCGACGGCCCCAACAAGACCTATCGTGATTACAGGCACTCGATGGGTTTGATCGAATTCGGCACGTGGGGCATGCGGGCGCTGGGCCTGCAGCGGGCGATCGTCCGGTGATCACCATCGTCGACTACGGCCTGGGCAACATCGGTGCCTTCGCCAACGTCTACAAGCGTATGGGCATTGCGGCCCGCATCGCCCGAACCGCGGATGATCTGGCGGGCGCGGATCGCATCGTCCTGCCCGGTGTCGGCGCTTTTGACCACGCGATGGATCTGCTGGACTCGTCAGGTATGCGGCCGACGCTGGAGGACCTTGTCGTCAACGACAGGCGCCCGGTCGTCGGCATCTGCGTCGGAATGCAGATGCTCGCCGAATCCAGCGATGAAGGCAGCCGGTCAGGTCTGGGCTGGATCCCGGGCCACGTGCGTCACTTTTCGCATGCCCCGTCCAACGCCGATCTGCCTATGCCGCACATGGGCTGGAACGATGTTCGTCCGTCTGCCGGCCAGGCGTTGTTCGTCGGGCTGGAAAGCGACGCCCGCTTCTATTTCCTGCATTCGTTCTATTTCGAATGCGCCGAGCCGGCTGATGCGGCGGCCCATACCTCCTATGGGTTGGAGTTTGCCTCTGCGGTACGCCGCGGCAATGTCCACGGCGTGCAGTTCCATCCGGAGAAGAGCCACCACTACGGCTCAGCACTACTCAAGAATTTCGCGGAGGTCTGACGATGCTCCGCCCCCGGATTATTCCCTGCTTGCTGATTCATGAAGGCGGTCTGGTGAAGACTGTCGGATTCAAGGACCCGAAGTACGTCGGTGACCCGATCAATGCGGTGAAGATCTTCAACGAGAAGGAAGCCGACGAGCTGGTCGTCGTCGACATGGATGCGACGGTGAACGGTGTCGAGCCGGACTATAAGGCGATCGAGTACATGGCGCTCGAATGCCGTATGCCACTCTGCTACGGCGGCGGCGTCCATTCGGTCGAGCAGGCCAAGCGCATTATCGGCCTCGGGGTTGAAAAGGTTTCCATCAGCGCAGCCGCCGTGGCTCGCCCCGAACTGGTCGCCGAGATTGCGGAGGAGGTCGGTCGCCAGAGCGTGGTCGTCGTCATTGATGCCAAGAAGAGAATGCTCGGCGGCTGGGAGGTGGTTACTCACAACGCGGGAAACCGAACGAAACTTGATGCCCTGGATTTCGCCGCCCGCGTCGCCGAGTTGGGGGCTGGCGAGATCGTCATGAACTCCGTCGACCTGGATGGAAAAATGACCGGCTATGATCTGGATCTGGCCCAACGACTTCGCAAGCGGGTCAAGATTCCCATGACCATGCTGGGTGGTGCCGGCAAGCTGGAGCACCTCGCCGAGTTGTTCGACGCCTGCGGGGTCGTCGGTGCCGCCGCCGGCAGCCAGTTTGTATTCAAGGGAAAGTACCGCGCGGTACTGATCAACTATCCTAAACCTACCGAGAAGGAGTCCCTGATCGCCACTATCCGTTAGGGGGGGGAGGGGAGAAGCAGCATGTTCACGGACAAGACACTACTGATCACCGGTGGAACGGGGTCTTTCGGTAACGCCGTCCTGCGACGTTTCCTCGATTCCGACTTAACCGAGATCCGCATCTTCAGTCGTGACGAGAAGAAGCAGGACGACATGCGCAAGACCTATGCGCACCCCAAGCTGAAGTTCCACCTGGGCGATGTCCGGGATGAGCGGAGCGTCCAGGGGGCGATGCATGGCGTAAACTACGTCTTCCACGCCGCCGCCCTGAAGCAGGTCCCCTCCTGCGAGTTTTATCCGATGCAGGCCGTGCGCACCAATGTGATGGGCACAGAGAACGTTTTGACCGCAGCGCGTGCCGCCGGGGTGGAGCGGGTCATCTGCCTGTCGACCGACAAGGCCGTCTATCCGATCAACGCCATGGGCATCTCCAAGGCGATGATGGAAAAGGTCATGGTCGCCACCTCGCGGACGTTCGACGGCTCGGGCACGGTCGCCTGCGGCACGCGATACGGAAATGTCATGGCCTCGCGCGGCTCGGTCATCCCGTTGTTCGTGAACCAGGTCCTGGCCGGCGAGCAGATCACCGTCACTGATCCACGCATGACGCGCTTCATGATGACGTTGGAAGACGCGGTCGAACTGGTGCTGTTCGCCTTCGAGCATGGTCAGAACGGCGACATATTTGTTCAGAAATCTCCCGCCGCCACCATTGAAGTGCTGATCAAGGCCATCCTCGAACTGATGGGCCGTCCCGATCACCCGGTCGTCACCATCGGCACCCGACACGGTGAGAAGCTTTACGAGTCGCTTCTCGGTCGTGAGGAGCGCGCCCAGTCTGAGGACCTCGGCGACTATTTCCGCGTCCCGCCCGACGCCCGCGACCTGAACTATGCCAAATTCGTTGACGAAGGCGAAGCGCGCATCAGCGAGAGTGAAGAGTACAACAGCCACAACACAGAACGCCTCGACGTCGAGGGTATGAAGACCCTGCTGCTGAAGCTCGATTTCATGCGCCGCATCGTTGCTGGCGAGCGAGCCGTGGCGGAGGGCTGAGCATGGCCGTAGTCGTCACGGGGGCAAAGGGCTTCATCGGCCAGAACTTGATGATCCATCTGGCCGAGCGTGGGGTCGATGCCGTCGGCTTTGACCTGGGCGACGATGCCGCAGAGATGCGGGCGGCCGTGGCCTCGGCCGACATTGTCTTCCATCTGGCCGGTATCAATCGTCCGCAGACGGACGATGAGTTCGAAGCCGGCAACGCGGGTTTGACTGGAGACGTTTGCGCCATACTTGCACAGGCGGGAAACCGGGCCCCCCTGGTCATCACCTCTTCGACCCAGGCCGAGCGGGACAACCCCTATGGTCGTTCCAAGCTTGCGGCCGAGCAGGTGGTGCTGGCCCATGGTGCCGCCACCGGGGCACCGGTGCACGTCTTCCGCCTGACCAATGTGTTCGGCAAATGGGCGCGGCCCAACTACAACTCCGCGGTTGCCACCTTCTGCCACAACGTCGCCAACGGCTTGCCGATCAGTGTGAACGATCCGGCCGCGCCCCTTAAGCTGGTCTATGTTGACGACGTCTGTGCCGCCTTCCTGCGCGTGCTCGACGACCCCAAGGCCGCCCATGGCGACAGCTCCGGCTTCGCTCACGCGGGTCCGGAATACGACACCACCGTCGGTGCCGTGGCCGACACCATCCGCGGCTTTCCTGAAAGCCGCTCGACCCTGATATCGGACCGCGTCGGCACGGGTTTGACCCGCGCCCTGCACGCCACTTATCTCAGCTACCTGCAGCCTGAACAGTTCGCCTATGATGTGCCGCGCCACGGTGATCCGCGCGGCGTCTTCGTAGAGATGCTGAAGACGCTCGACTGCGGCCAGTTCAGCTATTTCACCGCTGTGCCCGGCATTACGCGTGGCCAGCATTATCACCACACCAAGACCGAAAAATTCCTCGTTCTGACTGGCCGTGCCCGCTTCGGCTTTCGTCACATTGTCACAGGGGAAACCTTCCATCTGGAAACGGAGGGCGGCCAGGCCCGGATTGTCGAGACGATCCCCGGCTGGACCCACGACATCACCAACGTCGGCGATCAGGAAATGGTCGTCATGCTCTGGGCCAACGAGATCTTTGACCGTGCCCGTACTGACACCGTCGCGATGAAGGTCTGACGATGAAAAAGCTCAAGGTCATGACCGTGGTCGGCACCCGGCCCGAGATCATACGTCTGTCACGCGTTCTGGCTCGCCTCGACGAAACGACCGACCATGTCCTGGTCCATACCGGCCAGAACTACGACTACGAGCTGAACCAGGTATTCTTCGACGACCTGGGCCTTCGCAAGCCCGACCACTTTCTGAACGCCGCGATCGGCGGCGCGGCACAGACCATCGGAGCGATCATCAGCTCGATGGACGCGGTGCTGGAGTCCGAGGCTCCCGATGCTCTTTTGGTGCTCGGCGACACCAACTCCAGCCTGTCGGTGATACCGGCCAAGCGACGGCGGGTGCCTATATTCCACATGGAGGCGGGCAACCGTTGTTTCGACCAACGGGTACCAGAGGAGACGAACCGCCGTATCGTCGACCATGTCGCCGACGTGAACCTGACCTATTCCGACATCGCTCGCGAGTATCTGCTGGCGGAAAATCTGCCCCCCGACCGCGTAATCAAGACCGGCAGTCCGATGTTCGAGGTCCTGTCCCACTACGCCGACCGTATAGACAGTTCTGACGTGCTGGATCGCCTAAAGTTGAAGGCGCACGATTATTTCGTCGTTAGCGCACATCGCGAAGAGAACATCGACGACGTGCGCTCCTTTACGCGCCTGGTCGAGGTGCTGAACCGCGTTGCCGAGACCTACGATCGGCCCGTCATCGTCTCCACCCACCCGCGCACGCAAAAGCGCATCGATGCGGCGGGCGCGACCTTCCACGGCCAGGTTCGGTTACTGAAGCCGCTCGGCTTCCACGACTACGTCCGCCTTCAGAAGTCGGCCCGCGCGGTCCTGTCTGACTCCGGCACAATCACTGAAGAGAGCTCGATCCTGAACTTTCCCGCCCTGAACATCCGCGAGGCGCACGAGCGGCCCGAGGGGATGGAGGAGGCGTCGGTGATGATGGTCGGTCTGAACCCCGACCGCGTCATGCAGGCCCTGGCCCTGATCGCCGACCAGCCGCGCGGCGATGATCGCGCGTTCCGCCAGGTGGCCGACTATTCAATGCCGAACGTCTCGGACAAGGTCGTGCGCATCATTCACAGCTATGTCGACTACGTTCAGCGCGTCGTCTGGCGCCGATACGACTGACATGCGCCTGCTGGTCGTCAGTCAGTATTTCTGGCCGGAGGATTTTCGCGTCAACGACTTCGTCGTCGGCATGCGCGAGCGAGGCCATGAGGTGACGGTGCTTACCGGTGTGCCCAACTATCCTGGCGGCAAGGTGTATGAGGACTTTCGCAAGAACCCGCGCGACTTTGACCGCTTCGAACATGACGTCGAGGTATTCCGGGTACCGCTCGTCCCGCGCGGCGATACCAAGTTCGGGCTCATTCTGAATTATCTCAGCTTTGCCTTGATGGGTGCGATCCTGGGGCCGTGGAAGCTGCGAGACCGCGCCTTTGACGCCATCTTCGTCTTTCAGAGCTCGCCCATCACTTCGGCCCTGCCGGCAATCCTGCTGCGAGCGATCAAACGGGCACCACAGCTGATGTGGATTCTCGATGTCTGGCCGGACACCTTGTCAGCGGTGGGCGTTGTGAAGTCCCCTCGGATACTGTTTCTCGTCGGACTCATCGTGCGTTTCATTTACGGGAACTGCGACCGGATACTGGTCCAGTCGCGCGCCTTCTGGGAGCCCGTCAAGCGGGACGGTGGCACGGAACGCCAACTTGCCTATTTCCCGAACTGGATCGAGCCGACGTTTCAAGACGGATTGGATGGGGTGGTACCGGCTCCGGAAACCGTGCCGTTCCGCAACGATTTCACGATCATGTTCGCGGGAAATATCGGTGAATCACAGGACATGTCTTCCGTGCTCGACGCCGCTGGGGCCGTGCGGGACCTGGAGCATGTGAGGTGGCTGATTGTGGGAGACGGCCGCGCCGCCGATGCCCTGCGCGAAGGCATTGTCCGTCGCGGACTTCAAGACCGTGTCCATCTGCTGGGCCGGCATGCGACCAACCGCATGCCGGCTTTTTTCGCCGGTGCCGATGTCTTGCTGGTCAGCCTGCGGGCGGAGCCGATTTTTGCAATGACCATCCCTGGCAAGGTGCAGAGTTATCTGGCAGCGGGTCGACCGCTACTCGGCATGATCGATGGGGAGGGGCGGCGAGTAATCGATGAGTCGGGCGGAGGCCTGACGGCTCCCGCGGGCAACGGTGCGGCCTTGGGTGAAGCCGTCCGACGGCTGGCCGCCCTGACGCCGGCCGAACGCGAGGCGATGGGACAGCGCGGCCGTGAGTATGCGCTCCGGGAATTCAATCGAAATGCCTTGTTTGATCAGTTCGTGTCGTGGGCCGAGGACGCCCGGGTTCGGATGAGGGGGCCGGGGCGCTCTGCCGAAGCCTAGCGGAAGCCGCGGCCATGAGCGTCCGCCCGACGTCGCTTCTGTTCGAGGGTTGACGATGCCTATGTATCCAGACGGCCCGGGTAGGCGCGATGTAAGCGCGTGGCCTGGAAACTGGACCCGTCTGGAGTAAGCCGCTAGAAGCCGCCAATCGCCGCTTCGGTAACGGGTCCGTACGGAGCACGACCTCGTTCCTTAGCCCAAAGCCCAGCATGTCATATCAGGTTGTTTCCGCAGCAGGCGTTCCCCGTGTGGCACTCATCGGGTGTGGCCGCTGGGGCCGAAACATCGCCCGCGTGCTGGCCAGGCTCGATGCTCTTGAAGTCATCGTAGATCCGGCGGCCGAGCAACTCGCAGGCTATGCGGCAGAGCTTGGTGTCAGGGTGACGACCAACTTCGACGAGGCTGTTGCCGACGGCATTGACGCGGTTGCAATCGCGGTGCCGGCAGCTGACCACGCGCGAGTTATTCTGCGGGCCCTCGATGCTGGCAAGCACGTCTATGTCGAGAAGCCGCTGGCCCTTGAACTGAATGACGCCGAGAAGTGCGCAGCCCGCGCCGACGAGGTCGGCAAGACCCTGATGATCGGTCATCTGCTCCAATACCACCCAGCGTTCCTGACTCTGAAGGAGTCGGTGGCGCGTGGAGATATCGGTGAGCTTCGCCACATCACGTCAAATCGGCTGAACCCCGGTGCCATCCGTACTGAGGAGACCGCCCTGTGGAGCATGGCCCCGCACGATTTCTCGATGATCCTCGGGCTCACGGGTAACGCGCCGGAGACCGTCGCTTCACTGCCTGTGCAGGTCATGTCTGGCGATATTCCGGATCAGTACCACGTTCAGATGCGGTTTCCTGATGCGGTCACAGCCAATGTCTCGGTGTCCTGGCTCTCGCCGTTCAAGGAGCATAAGCTGGTTGTTCTGGGGACGACGGGCGCGCTTGTGTTTGAGGACACGCAGCCAATCCGGGATCGCAAGCTTCTGATCTATCGCGATTTTATCGATCGCAGTGGCGGACAGGCACGCTTCGTTAAAAGCGAGGGCGAGCCGGTTCCATTTCCCGCAGGCGAACCGCTGGAGAACGAGATGCGCGCATTCCTGCACTGCGCGTTGACGGGGGAGACCCCAGCCACCGGCGCGCACGAGGCGATCCCGGTGCTTCGGCTGTTGATGCAAGCGTCCTGATGTCTTTCCGTCTGTCAGAATTTGCCGCGCTCGCCGGGATGGAGATCGTGCGCGACGGCGACTTCATGGTGACGGGAAAACTGTCCACGCCGATGCAGGGCCTGTGCGTTCCGTTACGGCTCGCAAAGTACCTTGACGAGGTAAACGCCAATCCGAATGTGGCCGCAGTGGTCACGACACGCGAGATTGCCGAAGGGGTGAACCCGCGGTTGGCGTTAGCGGTCGCGGACAAGCCAGACGAGGCCCATAGTGAGGTCCATGCAGCCTGTGTCCGGCAACTCGACTCGGTCATGCGCGAGCGCCCGAATTCGATAGACCCGACAGCCATCATCCACCCGACCGCCAGCTTCGCGGACTACGCGGTTACTATTGGCCCACACGTCGAGATTGGTGCGATGGTTCGTATTGAAGCGGGCACGACCGTTGAGGAAGGCGTGCGGCTCCACAGCGGTGTCGTCCTTGGAGTCGAAGGCTTCAACACGGGAATCGTCGGCGGTCGACTCCGTGTGATGCCTCAACTTGGTGGGGTCAGGATCAAGGCCCACGCCGAACTGCTGGCCAAGGTCTGTGTGGCGCGCGCTCTCTTCGGTGGTGAGACGACCATCGGAGAAGAGACGATGATCGATTGCCATACCTACATCGCCCACGACGTCCAGATTGGCCGACGCGTCCAGATATGTGCGCTGGCCAATATTCTGGGCCGGGTGGAGATCGGAGACGAAGCCTACATTGGCCCGTCGGCCCAGATCATCAACGGTGCCAAGGTAGGCGCGAAAGCGAAAGTTAGCATGGGATCTGTCGTGACACGGGATGTGCCGGATGGAACCCGGGTAACAGGCAATTTCGCGCTTCCGCACGACCAGTTCGTCAAAAATCTACGTAATCTTCGATAGGTTCGCCTAATGCAGTTCATCGACCTCAAATCTCAGTACGCTCGCATACGCGATCAGATCGATGGTCGACTCGCTTCGGTCATGGAGAAGCAGGCCTTCATCCAGGGAGCTGAGGTGAGGGAGTTGGAGGCCGGCCTGGCCGCGTTTTCCGGAGCCGCAAACGTCGTCACCTGCGCCAACGGTACCGATGCCTTACAGATCGCACTCATGGCGCTCGGGGTCGGTCGGGGCGACGCCGTCTTCGTCCCAAGCTTCACCTACACGGCGACTGCCGAGGTGATCCTGCTGCTGGGAGCCACACCAGTCTTTGTCGAGGTCAGCCCTGCGACGTTCAACGTCGACCTCTCGACCGTCGATGAGGCCATCGCCCGCGTTAATTCCGAAGGCAAGCTGAAACCCGCTGCGCTGTTGACCGTCGATCTGTTCGGGATGCCAGTTGACTATGACGCGGCTCGGGCATTGTGCGACATGCACGACATCGCGTTTGTCTCGGATGCGGCTCAAGGGTTCGGTGCCAGCTTGGAGGGGCACCGCGTCGGCTCCGGTATGGCGGACATTACCACCACCAGTTTTTTCCCGGCCAAGCCCTTGGGCTGCTATGGTGACGGCGGGGCCATTTTCACCGATGACGCCGTGCTGGCCGAGCGGATGCGGTCCATCTGTCTGCACGGCAAGGGTGCTCAGAAATATGATGTCGTGCGGCTTGGCGTGAACAGCCGGCTTGACACCATGCAAGCGGCCATCCTGTTGTCAAAGCTCGAGATTTTTGCCGATGAGATCGAGGCGCGTCACCGCGTGGCCCTTGCCTATGTTGCAAGGCTGCGTGGCCTGGTGGTCTTGCCGGAGCTTCCCGAGGGAGAGGATCGTCACGCCTGGGCCCAATTCACAATCCAGGTCGATAATCGCGATGCGGTTCAGGCCAGCATGAAAACGGCCGGCATCCCCACCATGGTTTACTATCCGCGCCCGATGCATTTGCAGGAGGCCTATCTTCCTTATGGCGAGGGGCCGGGATCGTTGCCGGTCAGTGAGGCCCTGTCCGGTCGGGTTCTGAGCCTGCCCATGCATCCCTATCTGTCGGAAGGCGATGTCGATCGCGTCTGTTGCGCCTTGAAGACTGCCTGCCAATTGGAACCGGTGTAACTGTCGAGGCCCAATATCCAGCAGAGTGGTGAGAGGCTGGCTTTCAGCCAATCTTCGCGATCGTACATTAGGCCCTCTGCCGCCCACGATCCTACCGACGAAATCGTTCGGACTCTCGATGTCCTTGGTCCGTGATCTGGGTCGATGTCGAGCGCGGCCGAAAGCCGATCAGTCGGCGTCGCTCCGAGCAAGCCAGTCGCTGTATTGCTTCACCGTTCCGGCGAGGTCGCGCTGGAGGGTTTCGCTGCGATTGTGGCGGAGACGTTCAATCGCCGCGATCGCACTCGTCGCTTCGTCCTGCATCCACCAGATCGGGTGCGTGAGCAGCTGAATCGCCTCGCCTGCCTTTACCGCGACATGGTCCAGCGGATGGCCATGGTGCCACCCCCCGTTGCTGTCGCTGATGTAGGCGACGCGGCTGAAGAAGCGCGGTTCATAAGTGTGCGCCCGTCCGGCGAACAATCCTTCCAGCCCGAGTAAAGACTTGGCCGGTCGATGAAACGACAGACTCGTCACCGCCGATCCGGAAATCGCTTCCAGAAGCGCGCATTCATCTGCGGCGGCCTGCTCGAGCGACTCTCGATCATCGCCATATTTCGTCGCGTCGAAATGAAGGGCAACGGTGTGGCCAAGGTCTGCCATCCGGCGCAGAAGGCTCCGGCTTTCAGCATCAGCCAGATTGTACATTCGGGTGGATAGCAGCACGTAATAAGTCGCCTTTATGCCCATCGCGTGCTCGAGTTCGGCCATCTCGGCGGCGTAGGTCAGGCTCATATCAATGTCGTGCCTGCAGAATACGACCTGCACGCCAGACGCAAGTCCTTCCAAATCCACAAAGTCGTAGCCGCGATTCAGAAGGGCTTCCAACAGGGTCTGGTAATCTGCTCGACAGAAGGCTGACAGGGGCGCGTTCATGCTTCGAGCAACGCCTTCAGAGCCCTTCGGTTCGCCTTGAACTCCGCGTCTGAAACAGCCGGTGATCCCATTACAGTTTGACCGTCCGGTACTGCTTTGACGACCACCGCGCCCAGTCCGACCGTGGAATCAGCACCCACCCGGACCTGGTTCATCACCACAGACGCCGGAGCGAGCCAGGCCCGGGGTCCGATCGCGACGCTTCCGCCGACCATTGATTGAGCGATTACCGCAGCATCTTCCCCGACGACGACGTTATGGGCGATGTGCACCTGGTTATCGATGCGGGCCCTTTGTCGGATCACCGTATTCCCCAATGTCCCGCGGTCGATGCTCGTGTTCGATCCGATTTCCACGTCGTCCTCGATAACCACGCCACCCAGATGTGGAAATTTCTCCAACTCACCTGCTTCGTTACGTTCATAGCCGAAACCATCCGCCCCGATCACGGTACCCGCGTTTACAATCACTCGCGCACCGATGATCACCCGGTCGTAAATGACAACATTAGGGTGGATGATGGCATTTGCCCCAATGCGGCTGCCGGCGCCGACGAATACTCCCGGGCCAACGTAGGCGGTAGGATCGACGATCGCGTCAGATGCCACGACCGCGGAGGGGTGCACACCGGCCGCCGGATCTTCAGGCGCAAAAAACGTTCGTGCGGCGCGCATGAAAACCAGCCGGGCATTGGTGGCGATCAACAGCGTGGCTTCCCGTTCCGGACCGATCATAGCCGCAACATCCTCGGTGCAGACGGCCGTCGCGCCAGTCAGATGCGCGACGGAAATGATGTCGGCTGTGGCCTTTGACCCTATGAAGGTCAGGACGCCCGGCCTGACGTCAGACAGGGGGGCAATGCTTTGGCACAAACGTTCGGCGTCTCCCGCGATCCGTACAATGTTCGAATCCGCGGCCGCTATGCTGTTCGCACTGATGTTCATAACCGTTTCCTGTTTGAATGGGCCAACAGACCATGCCCTTCCTGTTAAGTTGCGATCGTTTCCGATCATGCTCACCAGCCAGATAAGTCCGACCCTTCTTTAACCGGCTTTTTGACCACCAATATACGCCGGTGCGTCAGCGCTCTTCAGGCCCTCATGGAAGAGGGAAGGCGTGGCGATGCATTTTAGGCCCTGGTCAGTCCTGGATCTGACTGAACTGTCGAAACTACCTGGACTAGCTCCCCCGCCCCTTAACCAATTCCTCAACCACCCCCGGATCCGCCAGCGTCGACGTATCCCCCAGGCTGTCGACCTCGCCCTCGGCGATCTTGCGCAATATCCGCCGCATGATCTTGCCCGAGCGGGTCTTGGGCAGGCCGGGGGCCCAGTGGATGGCGTCGGGGGCGGCGATCGGGCCGATCTCCTTGCGGACGTGGGCGACCAGGGCCCGCTTCAGGTCGTCGTGCGGCTCGATCCCGGCGTTCAGGGTGACATAGGCGTAGATGCCCTGGCCCTTGATATCGTGGGGGAAGCCGACCACGGCGGCCTCGGCCACATGGGGGTGAAGCACCAGGGCGCTCTCGACCTCGGCCGTGCCCATCCGGTGACCCGAGACGTTGATCACATCGTCGACCCGGCCGGTGATCCAGTAGTAGCCGTCCGCGTCGCGGCGGCAGCCGTCGCCGGTGAAATATTTGCCCGGATAGGTGCTGAAATAGGTGTCGAAGAAGCGTTCGTGATCGCCCCAGACGGTGCGCATCTGGCCGGGCCAGCTGTCGGTGATGCACAGATTGCCGCTGGCGGCCCCGTCCAGCACCTGGCCCTCGGCATCGACCAGCTCCAGCTCGACCCCGGGCAGGGGTTTGGTGGCCGAGCCGGGCTTGAGGTCCGTCGCGCCGGGCAGGGGGGCGATCAGGGCCCCGCCGGTCTCGGTCTGCCAC
>TARA_R110002124_G_scaffold265401_1_pt1 | contig 28346 bp, 30 predicted proteins | sample TARA_R110002124 | Tara Oceans TARA_R110002124 (sample SAMEA4397445) | marine metagenome | biome: Polar Biome; feature: [SRF] surface water layer (ENVO:00010504); material: water (ENVO:00002006), including particulate matter (ENVO:01000060) such as... | depth 5 m
TCCTGCGAACACGGCGCGCGGCGGGTGACACGCACTGCGCATGACGGATCCATCACGGTGATTGCCGACAGTTTTGAGGGTAAGCGGCTCAACTCGCCGAATGATGTGGTTGTCAAATCAGACGGAACGATCTGGTTCACCGATCCGCATTACGGGATCATGACGAATTACGAAGGTTATAAATCGCAGCAGGAGCTGCCGTGCCAGGTCTATCGGGTGGACCCGGATGCAGGTACGATCGAGGCGGTTCTGACCGATTTTGCCGGCCCCAACGGGCTCGCCTTCTCGCCCAATGAGGACCGGCTTTATGTGGCCGACACAGGGGTGATTTTCGACGAAAACGCCGAACGGCACATTCGTGTGTTTGACGTGGGGCCTGACAACGGCCTCAGCGGCGGCGATGTGTTTCATACCATTTCGGTGGGCTTTGCCGACGGGTTCCGGCTCGACAGGGATGGCAATCTGTGGTCGTCGGCGGCAGACGGGGTTCACTGCATCAATTCATCCGGCGAGTTGATCGGCAAGATTCTGGTGCCGGAACTGGTTTCGAATGTCTGCTTTGGCGGCCGCGCCAAGCATCAGCTGTTCATCACCGCCACCACCAGCGTTTATATGATCAGCCTCAACCGCGAAGGTGTACAGCGGCCTTAGATCGCTTCATGCGAGTAGCACATCAAACACTGGCTTCAGGCGTCTGAATTCAGCGCCGCAGGTCGCCACCAGATTTTCATCAAGGGCTGCTGTCGCTTCGCCGATATCCGACCAAATGGCGAGGCCCTTGCGCCGCAGCAGAGCTTCCTGCGGGTGATCTCTGGCATAACCGGATGGTACGCGCTTCAACTCCGGCGCGCCGATGCGGGCTCCCGCATCCGTCAGTTTCTTTAAAGTTGCCAAGATTTTTGGGCCTTTTGGCCCGGCAACGGTGCTGCGAAAGCCTGCCAGTTGTTCCGCGTCAAATGCAAAAATTCCAGTCCCAAGGGTGAGGCGCTCCGTATCCAGCCCGAAAAACCAGCAAGGTGGATTCGCCATGGCGTGGTCCGGGGTGAAAGAAAGATGCAAATGCGTATTATAAGGGGTCTTGTCTTTGGCAAACCGCACATCGCGGTGAATGCGGAACAGTTTTGACGTATGCGCCAGACCGGTGAGGGATTGCAGTTGATCCGCCATCGCGGCGGCAAACTCTAGGGCCGGTTCCTTATAGGCTTTTTCGTAAGTCTTCCTGGTTTTTGTGAACCAGTCGCGATTGTTGTTCGCCTTCAACTGCTTGAGGAATACCAAGGTGCGGTCGGTAAATCCGAAAAACTGATCTGTGCTCATGGTCGCGTCCGCCCTATTGCGGCTTTGCCGGCAGGGTGGCGACGAAGCTGAGGGCGAGCCCTATCCATTGTTTGAGTGCGTCAGCATCACAGGCTTCTTCTTCGACATAGACAAAGCCGCGCATGGGCCGCCCACCCTGATCCATCATGCGCGCCGCCGGCTGCCGCAGCGCTTCGGCCTGATTGTCCTTTCCGACCCGGAACAGGAAGCGGCCTTCGCCGCTTTTCTGGCGGCTGGCACAGCCCAACATGTTTCCATCGAGAAAAAAACACACTGCGCCCATCATGGGTTTTTCGGAGATGCCGGCCATGCCTTCAACGGCGCAGCGAAAACGATGGGTCAGCTGTTCATCATAGGCCATGACTGGATCTATTCTCCATCAAATTTCGGCAGGGGCCGGATGGGATTGTATCATGTTAACTATACGTTTTCATCCGGCCCCTGCCACTGCTATTTCTGCATGCTTTCATAGGTAATGAGCGCAATTTGCGCGCCCTGCGGATCGACGATCGTGCTGACGCGGCCAACGCCGGGCATGTCGGCCGGTTCGCTGACAATCGTGCCGCCAGCCTTCTGCACTCGCTCGACACAGGCATCCACATCATCAACCGTCACAAAAATTGTCCACGTGCCGTGTTTTTGTGGCATCGGGGAAAAGCCGCCGATCGGCTGCTCGCCGATCATAATGGCCGGATAGCTTGAGCCGTCCTGCATCGGCAGATCGCCCATCGTCCAGCCAATGGTTTCACGGTAGAATTTCATAGCTGCAGCGCTGTCCGGACCCGCATGCCCGATCCAGCCGGCATTGCCGGGTGTTGTCATTGTCAGTTCGCTCATGATGTTCTCCCTTATCGGATCATCTGCACAGCGCAGAGACCAGAGGACGGATCAGGCCGGGAGAATCCGACAGCCTTACGAATTTTTTTCGCAAGCCATGATCTTATCCTCCAGAATGCGGCGCTCCGCTGCCGTCGGATTAAGGCTGCATGCCATCTCATAGGCAGTTTTCGCATCGGAGAATTTCTCCAGATCAAACAGAAATGCGGCACAGACGGCGTGATACCAACGATAACTCTGAAGCTCTGCGCTGAGAGGTTGCAGCATGGCGAGGGCCGCCTCCGGCCCTTTGATCTTCTCAATCGAGACTGCCTGATTGAGGCGGATTATCGCGCTGGGTTGAATGGCATAAAGCAGCGCATAGAGTCGCGCCAGTTCGTGCCAGTCGGTCTGCTGCACTGCCGGCGCCAGGGAATGCACCGACGCAATGGCGGCCTGAAGCTGAAACGGGCCGGAGGGGCCGCGGCGCAGAGCTTTTTCCAGCAAGGCGCACGCTTCGGCAATCATCGAGCGGTCCCACTGCCCGCGATCCTGATCGTCCAGCGGAACCAGATCTCCTTTCGCATCGAGACGTGCATCGCGCCGCGAATGCTGAAACAGAAACAGCGCCAGAAGCCCCATCAAGTCGCCGATTCCGGGAAACAATTCCAACAGCAGGCGGGTCAGGCGTATGGCTTCCTCGCATAGTGGTTCCTTGATCTGAACCTCGCCGGAACTGGCTGACCAACCCTCATTAAACAGCAGATAAAGCATCAGACTGACGGTTTTAAGACGTCTGCTGCGCTCGGTCATATCTGGTGTTTCGAAGGGAACATCCGCCGTCGTCATGGTGCGCCTGGCCCGTGTCAGACGCTGTTCCATGGCCTTCGGCTGGACCACGAAAGCACCGGCAATCTGTGCAACTGACATGCCGGCAACTGTCTTCAGGGCAACAGCGAGTTGGTCCTGGGGCGATAGCGAGGAATGACAGCAAATGAACAAAAGCCGCAATACATCATCGCGCAGCCCGTCATTATCGAGCTGTTCAGCATATAACCTTTCCACGTCATCCTCGCCGGTGGGAGCCGTCGTCAGCTCGCGAAGGCGCTGGTTTTTGCGAATGATATCGATGCCGCAATTGCGGCCGACTTTCAGCAGCCAGGCCAGGGGATCATCCGGCATGCCGCTGCTTGGCCAGCTCTGCAAGGCCCGGAGACAGGCATTGGCAAAAGCTTCTTCGGCCAGGTCAATATCGCGAAATTGACGGGTCAGCGCAGCCAGGGCCTGAGGCCGGATGCTGGCGAACCTGGCCTGCAGCCAAACGTGCTGTGTCATTGCTGTTCTCCAAGCAGCCCTCCGGCCCACGCCACCGGGCGTATTTCAATGCTGACATAAGGCGAGGAAATTCTTTCACCGAAAGATATTGCCTCTTCCAGCGAGTCAAACCGAGCGACATAAAATCCAAGAAATCGCTCTTTGGTTTCGGCAAATGGACCATCCATTAGGGTAGGTTTCTGGCCGAATTCGGTCACTGGCCGCAAGGTTACCGCACTGGTCGTGGGCATCAGTTTGGCGGTTGCATAGGCACCGCGCTTCTGCAATGCGGCCTGCAGTTCGTAATGGCCCTGCATTGCCTCTTCCTGTTTTTCCGGCGGTAACCGGTCAAAGGTTCCTTCCACCCCGTATATCAGAATCGAGTAATCCATCATGCGCCTCCTTGGTCGGGCCCATTGCTCCAGGACGATTTCCAGGTGCCCATCCCGACATCTGCACAAAAATAAAAAATGCAACTTGCTTCAGTCTGGGATTGTGCAACCCTTTTGTCCAGAATTCCTGTTTGCGCGTGATTTTAACATTTCTTTGGGAGATCGTTATGGATTTGCAGAAGCCTGGTTCCACACAAGAATGGCTGGACGCCCGCAAGGCATTGCTGTTGCGGGAAAAAGCCCTGACCAGGGAGCGCGATGAGCTCAGCGCATTGCGGCGCGAGATGCCGCTATTGCAGGTCGAGGAAAGCTACAATTTTCAGAGCGAAGAGGGCCGTCAGACATTGCGACAATTGTTCGGACCACACCGGCAACTCATCATCTATCACTTCATGTTCGGCCCGGACTGGCAGGAAGGATGTCCCAGCTGTTCTTTCTGGGCTGATAATTTCGACGGGATCGACGTCCATCTGGCGGCGCGCGATACGGCCTTCGCCTGTGTTTCAAATGCGCCACTGGACAAGCTGTTGGCCTACCGCAAACGTCTTGGCTGGCGTTTCAAGTGGGTCTCGGCAAAGGACACAGACTTCAGCGCCAATTTCGCGGTCAGCTTTCATGATGGCGATCAAGGCCGGTCTGCCACCGGGTATAATTATTCTGGCACATTTGCCGCTGACGAACTCCCCGGGGTCAGTGTCTTCATTCGCGAAGGCGACACCGTGTTTCACAGCTATTCGACCTACAGTCGCGGTCTCGACATGCTGAATGGTGCCTATCAGTTTCTCGACCTGACCCCGCTGGGGCGGCAGGAGGAAGATCTGGACTGGCCGATGGCCTGGCTGAAACGCCGCGACGTCTATGTCTGAGGTTCCCCGCGAGATCCCGCAGTTCAGGCGAAAACCGGTCTGCGCATCTTCAAATGGGCAAAGAACAGTCCGGCAAATCCGGCGAGCGCAACCACGTGCCACACGAAGGGCAGCGGCCACAGCAGCGTTGCTCCAACGACCAGAATTGCCAATCTCATGACTAGGTTGAGCGAATTTTCCCAATGGCCTTCAATGGCTGCGCCGATGGCCCAAAGACCAAACAGGGCAAAGATCGTGATTTCCAGCATGGTCGACCAGTCCCCCGCCAGCAGGGGGGTATAGGCAAACAACAGCGGTACCAGATAAAGGCCCTTGGCAATTTTCCAGGCAGCGAACCCGGTCTGCATCGGTGGCGATTTGGCAATGGCAGCAGCGGTAAAGGCGGCCAGACAAACCGGTGGGGTGACGTTGGAATCCTGGCTGAGCCAGAACACAATCATATGAGCCGACAACAAGGCTGCCATCAAAATGGATGGATCAAACAACAGATCATACAGTAGGACGAGCGTTTCCAGCGGCAGCGCTGCCATGATATCGGTCGCGGCCTGTGGCGACATCGGGGCCGAGAGGGCAGCGAGTTGTTCCGGCACCGCAATCATGAACACGGGTTTCGCGGTTTCCGGAACCTGGCCGGCAATCAGAAGATCAATGATCTGCGATTGCAGAATGAGCTGATACAGGGCCGGCGCAGACAGAGTGCCCAGCACGATATAGGCGGCGGTCACCGGCAGGCCCATGCCAAGAACCAGCGAAGCCAGCGCCACCAGCACCAGGGCAACCAGCAGATTGCCGTCGGCCCAGCTGGATATCATGATCGAGAAAGTATTGCCGATACCGGCGGTGGCGATGACATTGACAATAAGCCCGACTGCGGTCAGCAGGATTGCCGTCATGATCATGTTGCGCGCGCCCAGTTCAAGCGCCGCGAAAATTGCTTTCGGACCCATACGGTGGGGGGTCAGCCATGATGCGGCGATACAGGCCAGAATGGCGTAGCCGGCAGCGTAGGTCGGCGTATACCCGCGCACCAGCAAAGTGATCAGAAGTGCAACTGGAATGATAAATGACGGGCCACCGCGTTTGAGCACTTCAAGCAGGCCAGGCGTATCTTCGGCGGAGATCAAATCCGCATTGGTGCGCTTGGCGTCAATGCGAACGAAAAAGGCCACTGTGGCGAAGTAAAGCAGTGCCGGCAGCGCGCTCATCGCGACAATATGGGTGTAGGGGATTTGCGTCGCGGCAGCCATGACAAAGGCACCCGCACCCATAATCGGCGGCATCAACTGCCCGCCGGTGGATGAGGCGGCTTCAACACCGGCGGCAAATTTGGGGGCAAAGCCCGCCCGTTTCATCAACGGAATGGTGATCACCCCGGTCGACGCGGTATTGGCGACCGCCGAGCCGGAAATGGTTCCGGTCAGGCCGCTGGCCAGGACCGCGACAAAACCGGGTCCGCCGACGGTGCGTCCGGCCACAACCCGGGAAATGTCGATGATGAAATCTCCGGCACCGGATTTCAGCAGGAAGGCACCAAAAATGATGAACATGAAGACGAAGGTGGATGAGATACGGGCAATCGAGCCGAACAGGGCGTCATCGCCATAGATCGAGCGGAACATCAGGGTTTCGGTCGACAGGCCGCGAAACGCGAAGATGCCGGAAATATGCGCGCCCCAGAAACTGATATAAGACAGAGACAGCACAATCAGGATTGGGATAATCCAGCCGGTGGTGCGGCGGGTGTATTCGATGGCACCGAGAATAACCAAGGTACCGGCAATCCAGTCCATGGTCACAAGGCGGACGCCGCGATCGTAAATTCCATCTTCCGCATAGACCAGATAAAGCGCTGCCAGACCGACCGCCAGACCAAAGCCGATATCAAGCGCCCGGACCAGTCTGTGACGCGCCCAGCTATTGGCCGACATTGGCGAAACCAGGGCACACAGCACAGCAAACCCGCCGAAATGAATGCCGTTCTGCCACAGCGTAGAGACATTGCCGAACGAGTTCATCCATAAATGGCTGACAGACAGAGCAACAGCCAGACCGGATATGGCCCATCGCAGAGCTTTGCTGCCGGCCGCGTTCGGGGTGGCCGGCAGATCATTCTGGGTAAGCGTTTCGGCGCGCATCATTCGCCTCATTTCGTGACGGTAAAACCCCGGGAAAGGCGTGCCCTTCCCGGGACAGCAGCGCTGGCTGTTACTTCGCCATCAGCTTTTCAGGAATGTCGATGCCGACTTCCTTGTAGTAACGCGCTGCACCTGGATGCAGGGGCAGCGGCAGGCCGGCAATCGCCTTTTCCAGAGCCATGGCTTTGGTTGCCGGGTGGATCGCATTCAGAAAGGCAAGGTTTTCATAAATCGTCTTGGTGATGAGATAGACGGATTCTTCATCGACATCCGCAGAGGTCGCAAGAAAGTTCGGCTGGGCGATAGTGTTCACATCATAATCCTGGCCGGGATAGGTTTCGGCCGGAATGAGATAAGGTGTCCACAGACCCTTGCCGCCATCCGCAGCCTTGGCCTGATCTTCAGTGAATGACAACATTTTTACCTTGTCCCCGACAGTGGCAAAAAGCTGGGTAATAGCGCCGGTGGGTACGCCGGCCGGGGCACCAAGGCCCGCCGCTTTGCCGTCCTGAACCGCATTTGCCGACGGCCCATAGCCGCCTTCGACCAGTTCGTAATCGGTTTCAATATCAACACCCAGTCCGCCGAGCAGTGCTGCGTTTGAACCGACGGTGCCGGAATTCCGGCTGCCGAGCGCAATCGGTTTTCCCTTGAGGGCCACCAGGTCACTCATCGTGCCGGTGTCTACCAGATCGGCGGCGATCACGAATTGCTCGACATTTTGCCAGAGCATCGACACTGAACGCAGTTTGTCCTGTGGGCCATCAGCAGATACGGGTCCGGTGCCGGTGGCGGCGTAATAGCCGTAAAGACCCTGAAGAATGGCGAATTGTGCTTCGTTTTCACGCAGCAGCCGGACATTTTCCCCGGATCCGGCCGAGTTGATTGCCGCCATGCCGATTTTGAATTTCGGTTGCAGTTTGACCTTTGTCAAAGTCGCAATGGCGACACCGACCGGATAGTAAGTGCCCCCGGTCGATGCCGTCGCCAGAATGTAATTGACGTCCTCCTGGGCTTCGACTTCTGTTGTTAAAATGGATGCATGCGCCATTGCGGCAACGGCAAGGCCTGTTGCCAGTGTAAAAAATTTCATGAGTTCCTCCCAGAACATAAAAGACAGTCAGGAACCGTGTGGTTCTGCGGCTATCTTAACAATCTTTTTGGGGGATTGGCCAACCCTACTAATGTATTGGGATCTGTCCTACATTTTTGAACTGCTAAATCTGGCTGGTGGTCTGCAGACTGGAATCCGTCCGACTTCCATAATTCGGGGTTCAAAGTGGCTGGTCCGGCAATTGCAAGAATTGCCATAGACCGCGCTTTTCGGGTCAAGCACGCCGGTTCAGGCGCGGCTTACTGTGAAAGAACTTTCTTCCGGGAGCTGAAAACTGATGGTGCATGTCAGACCTGATGGCTTGAAATTCATATTCACACTGCCATCCAGTTCAGAAGGCAAGACCCGTTGCAGAAGGATGGAGCCAAAGCCCTGTCTGTCTGCGGCACCCACCTGCGGACCGCCCGTCTCGGCCCAGGTGATATCCACCCGGTCGCCTTTTTCTTCGCCTTCTGCTGACCACTCCAGATCGACACGGCCTTCAGGACTGCTGAGCGCGCCGTATCGGATGGCGTTGGTCGCCAGTTCATTCAGCGCCAGTGTCAGGCTGACAGCATAGCGTGCCGGCAGCCAGACCCGTGGACCACGGGCTGCGAAGGATGTGTTTTCCATGTTGCAGTAAGGAGACAGTGAAATCTGTGCCACTTCGCTCAGGGACGCTCCGCTCCAGTCATGGTCTGTGAGGACTGTATGGGCGGATGCCAGAGCATTGATGCGGCCGATGAAGGCTTTGCGACCCTCGGCAATGGAAGAGCCATCGGGAAAGGACAGTTTGGCAATGGACTGGATGACGGTCAGGGTGTTGCGAACCCGGTGGTTCAACTCTCCCAGCACATCGCGCAGACGTTCTTCGGTCTGCTTCAAGTGACTTATATCGACGACATGACCGATAAAGCAATCTTATCAGTCATAAAAAGATCACGACAGGCAGTGCGGAATAAAGTGAAAACGGTAGCTTAAACCGCACCTCCGGTGTAGCGTCACCGGTATGGATTCGTTGCCGCCCGCTCCCTCATCAATACCGAACCGATTGTTCAGCCTGCCTGGCTGGTCGCAAGCGCGGGGCCGCGATGTATCGGAGGTAGATGCGGCCTATGCAGCCGGCATCGCCCTGAAATCACTCGATGATCTCGTTCAGCTTGATCCTGTCTGGGCAGGATGCTGGCGCTCCCGGCAAGCCCTGAAATGCGCCGCAGTCGCCGTCCGATTGTCGGGCCGCAACGAGGACGAACACGCGTTGCGTGATACGCTTTTGCTCACTGCACCCGGTGATGATTCTGGCCCGGCCGGAAAGGTGTTTTTGGCCTTCAAAAGGCTTTCCGCCCGAAAACCGGCGTTTTCCGCGAAAGCGGTGGCGGAGCTGGCCGATCTTTTGGGCCTCGCCTGGGATGAGCCGCTTGCCGCCGCTGCCGCGACCGCGGCCGATAACGCACTTCAATCCGGCCGGCCGCCGCCCTTCGCGGCGGCGGTGCTGGTAACAGCGATCTGTGCCTCCCGTCCGGATGCCGAGCCGCTCGCCTGGGCGCTTGCCGATGTTTTGATCGCCGAAAAACTCAAATGGCCGTTTCCTTTACCGCTGCTGATGGCCGAACGGTTTGGGCCGGCCTTCCGCACCCTCGGAGGGAGAGGGCGCGTCCGCCCCGCCGAACCCGCATTCGCGGGGGCGCTTTGTTTGGCTCTGGTTGACGCCGCGGAAAGCGCTCTGCGCTCGGCCGGGGAGATTGCCCGCCGAGCGGAAAAACTTGTTGCCGTGGCGCCAAAACTGCGCACCAAGGGGGCCGAGCCGGTAATCCAGGCTTTACTCAATGAAGATGCGATCGCGGCCTCCGCACCCGGCAGCGATCTGTCCCGCTGGGCCGCAACCCGCATGTTCGAGCGGCTGGAGAGTTTTGGCGCCGTGCGCGAACTGTCCGGCCGCTCCTCATTCCGGATTTATGGATTGTGAGCGTGACCAGATCGACCGCAGCAAAAGCATCCCGCGGCAAACGAAAAACGCCCCAGACGAACGTCGCAAGCGAATGCTTGTTTGATCGGGAGCTGGAGGATTTGCCACAGGAGCTGCGCTGGCGGGAATGGATGATGCGGGTTGAGGCGGTGATTTTTGCCTCCGCCGAACCTGTCACCCGCGAGATTTTGGCGCGCGTCGTTGGCAAGGCTTGCAGCGTCGATCTGCTGATTGATGACCTCGTTGAGGAACTTCGTTCCCGGCCCTATGAGCTGGTTTCGGTCGCCGGCGGCTGGCAGCACCGAAGCCGTTCGGCTTACGCGCCGGCGATCCGGGCCTCGGCGGCGCCGACACGATCGGCCGCCGCAGTGCTGTCCGAGCTTGAGTCGATGGTACTGATGGCGATTGCGTATTTCCAGCCGGTGACGAGGAGCGAGCTTTCGAAGATTTTTGGCAAGGAGGTCAGTCGTGATCTGATCGGATCGCTGCGCGGCGCTGGGTTTATTTCCTCTGGGCCACGCAGTCCGACGCCGGGGGCGCCCTATACCTATGTGACGACGAAGCACTTTCTGTCGGCATTTGGCATGGAGACGCTGCGTGACTTACCCGACATGGAGGCGCTGGAGGATGCTGGGTTACTGAGCAGACTTGCCATAAAGAATGAGGTCGAAGCACCAAACGATGAAGAACATGAGGAAGAACATCGTTAGTGCCAGGACCTCCAATATGGTCATCATTTCACAGGTCAGCCGCGTCGCCTGTGGATTATAAGAAATAGGCGACGCCGGAGATGTTGCTTTTCTGTTCTCGTGGAAATCCCGCGGCGATACGACACCCCTCCAGCCGAAACGATCGCGCCCCCTTCGGTTCATCGCCACCCCGTCCTGCCCCTTGTCGACATCGGCAGTCGGAAGTTCGAAGAACTGTGCCGGGATATCATGAGGCAGGTCTATCCTGACTACCGTATCGCCTTAGCCAAACTGCGACGCGGCAAGCGATCCGCCGTGAAGGAATGGTTGGCCGACGCTCAGTCGGACATCGTCAAATGGAATGGCGCCAGCCCCGAGACCAGGACCAAGGGCCTCCGCGCCGCTGCGATGGTCGTACTTGGCGAGGGTGACATCGAGACAGCAGAACGTCTGCTCGATGAGGCTGATGCCTTCGCATATCCCCCTGACCGTGTGGCTCGCGCGTTTCTGATTCGCTTACGTGACGATGGGCGCAAGGCGCTGACCTATTTGACGTCACCGGAGAACAGGCGAGAACGGGAGCTTGTCGGCGCACTTTTGATTGAGGAGGGGGAAGCGCAAGAGGCGCTTGACGTACTTGCGCCATTGACAGGCGATGATGCCAGCTCGGAGGTTCTTCGGCTGCGAGCCGTAGCGACCTTGTTGAGTGGCGGGAAACGCGTCGAGGCACTCAATCTTGTCGGCTCGGCGACTGCAAAGGAACCCGATTCCGCCATGGCGCTGTTTGCCCGTGGGGTGGTACGCATGGCATGCGCTCTTGTTGATGGCGCATCGCCTCAGTTCGGCGGCGTCCCGAACCCGATCGGGCGCTCTCTCGTCGTAGCGACACCAGACGCTCGAAACCTTCTTCTCCAAGCAGCGGATGATTTTACCCGTTTGCACGAGACCGTCGAAGGAGACTTCAAGCGGGATGTCGAGGTTTGGCGTCTTGCGGCGCTCTTGCTCAATGACGACACTCGTGATCGGGGCCGGCAATATGGACGTTCCTTGTTCGCCAGGACCGATCTTGAACCAGTAGCCGTCGCCTGGGGTCTTCTTCATGGCCTGCCGTTGAAGCATGGCAAGATCAAAAAGGGCTTTGCCGACGCCATAGGCAATGGCAAGGGCACGCCGAGCCATGTTGTCGTCCTCGCCATGATGGCGGCAGGACGGGCTAGCCCGGCCAAGGGTGTAGCGCAGATAGACAAGCTCGCGGCCTTTTTTCCCGAGGCGAGCACCTTCTTCGACGCCTGGCGTCAACAGTTCGGAGCGAGCCTCGGTGATGCCGCTTCGCGCCCCTACTGTTCGGAGTTTATGGCATCGGTCTTATGGTCGCTGGCATCTTTCCTGCGCCGGCTGGCATGGGTTTTCCCCCAGGAACGCCTTCAGACCTTATGCCTGAGATGGACGCGCGGGCAATTCTGCATAGCGCCGGGTTCATGTTCGGTTTTGCGGCACTCATCGTGGGCAGTTTCGTTCTGGCCGCGCATTTCGGCTCGGTGGGCGATGCATCTGCGGCCTTCCTATTGGTGGCGGTCGGCCTCGCTATTCCGGTGTTGATTGGTCTCGGTATGGGCAACGTTTTGCCTGCCGGGATCGCGTTCTATCTGGGCGGCTTGTTTGCGTGGTTGATCGTCACGGGTACCGCCATTCGCTTGACTGGATTTGAGACATGACCTCGAACCTCGAGGGAGGGGTGCTCGGTCCAAGTTGCTGACACAGCGTCCAACCCAATCTTGGGCACGACATGCTTGCTCCACCTAATGTGCCTGCGGCACTCGGAGCGAGCCTGTCGGGACCGCCTCCACAATCAGGCGGGCGTTACCCATTCCGCTGCCGTGCGCTTCGCAAAGGCCTCAATGGATCCCGGCGCTCGGCCGATGCTGTCGAAGACCGCCTCGGTCATTCGGTCCTCCGCCCCCTGGGCGATGGCCGTGTCCATTGCCGCCAGGGTGGGGGCGAAGGCTGCCGGCACGCCGCCCCTGACGAACCAGTCCGCCATCCCGCTTGCGGTCAGGCGGCGGTGACGAATATCGCGCCCCGCGGCCTTGCCGATGAGTTGGGCAACCGTGTCATAGCTTATGGCCGCGGGACCGGTCAGCACCAGATCGCCATCGGCAATCCCGGGGTTGGTCAGCGCCTCGACGGCGACCGCGGCAATACCCGCATCCGCCCGAGGTTTCCTCCAAGGGCGCTGCCACCTGGGAGCCGCAGCAACCTGCCCCCGAGGTGTCCGCCGGCGTGCTGCAGACGCCAGTCTCCGGCAGATCCAGCTCCACCCGCTCGGCCGCGTCGATGTCTCCGGATACCTGCGGTGATCCCTGCAGCTTCGCCAGGAGCCGCTCCAGGTCCCGGATCGCCCGATCCAGGCGGCCGTGCCACAAGCGCCATTTCACGGCTCTGATATCTCGGTCGATGGTTGGAAGCGCTTCAATGGGGCTGGGCTGCGATCGCGCGATGTGATCGGCAATCTGCTGCATGGGCTGGATCTTCATGGCGATGTGGAACCAGTCGATGATGTGGGTTGTCGGCTTCGGCATGGCGCGGGGCACCCGCTTGAGAACTTCTGCGCCGTCCGAAATCACCGTCACATCGCCAAAGCCGCGATATCCGACTCCTTCAAGCGCGTGGAGGACGCGATCGCGAATTGCTTGCTGGGCGGTGCTGCCGGTGACGAAATAGCGGTCACCTGGTTCGCCTCGTCCTCCGCGGCCGCATCGGGCAACGACGAGCTCGAAGTTTCGCGCTGCATTGGGCTCTGCGCTGCGAACATGAGCGGTATCGATGCTGATGACGAATTCCTTGCGGCGATCGCCGGGAAGCTGCATCTCAAGCTGGCGACGGTCATCCGCTTGAGCTCTCGCCTTCCATATTTCCCGCACAATCTGGTCATCGAGCCGTTCGCCGATCCTGATGGTCCGCTTGCGTACGGTCGCGTACGTCTCGGTGGGTTCAATCGGCAGGAACTCGGCCAGCACCTTGGCTGCCTGCCGGTAGGGCATCATGCTTCCCAAACGGGCAGTCAGCTCCATCAGTTCGGGCGTCGCTCGATCGGGGCAGATTTCCTTCAGCGGCGCGAAGGCGCTGTCCATGCCCGGATGGCAATCCTGGCACAGCATCCAGCGAGGATTACGGACCTCCACCGTGCCGAAGACGGTTCGGATCCGGCGTGATGTGTAGTCCTTGACCGGCCGGAACGTGTGGCAGTCCGGGCAGACCCGACGGAAGAGGGAGTAGGTCTCCGCCTCATGGGCTACGACTGCGCTTTGCAGCGTCGTCATAATTGTCTTTCCGTCCTCAATCGACAGACCAATGTCGCCGTCAAACAGACGTTCCCAACTCTTGTCGATACGAACCGCCTTCCGGCAAACGTCGCCGAACTCGTTCTTCCCCTCGATCGCGATCGTCCATTCCACCGCCATCGCTGCCCCTCCTAACAAAGCGATGCTGATGGACTGGACTGACCTAACAACCGGTGTCCGACCCCAGAGAAATTACCGGTCTCCGGCTTGGCTCCAGACTCCGCCTCTCCATAGAAGCTGCTACGGACTTCGCACCGGGTAGCCCTCCGCCTTCAGGGAAAGCACTGACCGGATTATCGTTTTTACGCCCCGCCTTCCACAGGCGCCGCGTGGGATTGAAGCCGGTGCCGCGCTTCCGCACGGTGCAGCAGCCACGTCGGCCCTAGAGCGACCAGGAATATGATCGTCACGACAATAAAACCATCCCGGAACGCGGCGGTGTTGGCCTGAATGATGACGGTTTGCGCCAGAAACGACGCGGCCGTCGGCAATTGCTGGAAGTCGGGGACACCCGCTGTCTTGACCATTGCAGCGACCTGGCTCAGGAACGTCATCGTGGCGGAGTTGTCGGTGGTTTGGGTCGCGGCGAACGCGTCAGCGTGCATGACGGTGCGCCGTTCCATGAACACGGCTAACAGGTTGACCCCGAACGCGCCACCAAGCTGGCGAATGAAGTTGATCGCGCCTGATCCCTGCGCGACCAGTTCTCTTGGAAGAACCTTAAGCGATGCAGAGGTCAGAGAAGGAAACACCAGCCCGAGGCCAATGCGCGAAAGAACGGTGAGCCAGGCAAGCATCCAGAAGGTGGTGTTGATGTCGATATCGGCCGTCAGGTAAGAGGAATAGGCGAAAATGGCCATCCCGGAGCCGATCAACCAGCCGGACGGGAGTTTATCAGACATGCGTCCGGCAATCGGGAAGACAAAGACCAGCACGAATCCCGACGGCATCAAAAGCAATCCGGCCTGAGTAGGGGTGAAACCCTGAATCGTCTGCACGAACAGCGGGACCAGATAGGTCGATCCGAACAGACCGGCACCCATGATGAAGCCGACCAGGCAAGCCGAAGCGAACGGTAGCTGCTTGAAAAGCCGCATGTCGAGCATGGGCTTGGCCGCCCTGATCTCCCACCAGATAAAGCTTGAGGCCGCGGTCGTAGCAATCGCGAATTGCGCGAGGATAGGATCGGACGTCCAGCCTTCGCGCTGAGCGTTCGTCAGCGCATTCAGGAGAACACCGAGGAACACGCTCAAAAGGAGCACGCCGAACCAGTCGAATCCTGGACGAGGACCCTTGTCGGCGCGAGTCGGCAAAAACAGATTTGACAAGAAAATGCCGAGGGCGGCAAACGGAATCCCGAGATAAAAGACGTAGCGCCAGTTGAAAGCGTCAATCAGGATACCGCCGATCCATGGGCCGAGCGCCGGCGCGAGCACAACGCCGATGCCGAATATGCCCATGGCGGCGCCGCGCTGATCTGCCGGAAAGACCTGGAACAGCAGGACCATGGCGAGCGGCTGAACGATGCCGGCGGCGGCGCCCTGGATCACCCTTGCAATGGTCAGGACGGTTTCGTTCGGCGCGATACCGCCAAGAACGGACCCCGCAGCAAACAAGGCTAGGGCCGCTATCATGCTGGCTCGCTGGCCGAATGCCTTATTGGCCCAGTCGGCCAGCAGCATGGTCGCCGTCATTGCTGCAAGGAAGCCGGTCGAGATCCATTGCGCCTCGACCTGGCTGATGCCGAACGCGCCCATGACGCCGGGGATCGCGACGTTGACGATGGTCGTCGACAGAACGACGGCGATGGCCGAGATCATCACAGTGCCGGTCGCGAGCCAGCGATAGGCCGGACCGTAGCGATCGAACAGGTCCTCAATCGACATCAATGCTGACTTCCACCATCATGCCGGGGCGCAGGAGACCATCCTGCTGTTCGATGGATATCCGCACCGGCAGGCGCTGAGTGACCTTGGTGAAGTTGCCGCTCGGATTGGGGCTCGGCAGCAGCGCGAACTGACTGGTGGCGGCTTCGCCGATCCGGACGACTTCGCCGCGGAATTCCCGGTTCGGATACGCGTCGATCGCAATCTGCGCCGGCGCGCCGGCCGTCAGCCGCCTGAAGTCCGTCTCCTTGACGTTGGCGTCGACCCAGACTGTGCTCGGGTCGTGGTAAATCAGGAGCCGCGTGCCGGGCGATACGTACTCCCCCGCATCGATAAAGGTACTATCGATAACGCCGTCAAACTCTGCCCTGATGTCGCGGCGGCCGAGGTCGATGCGTTTCTGTTCGATCTGCGCGGAAAGTACCTCGACCTGCGCATCAAGGGTCGCGATCTGCTGGTCGAGCACGCCAATTTGCGCCTCTTCAGCCGTCACGACTTCGAGATTGGCGCGGGCTGTCAGTATCCCGGCCGCAGTCAGCCGTTCCTGCTGGGTGGCGGCAGCCAGCCGGGCATCCGAGTCTTCGAGCTGCTGGGCCGATAGCACGTTTCGACCTGCGAGCGCCTTTACACGGTCGAATTGAGATTGCGCATTCTGAAGCGCGGCCTCGGCGGCGGCATGGGAGGCTTGAGCCGCGGCAATCTGGGCTTCTGCCGCTTGAAGCTTTGCCGCGACCTGACCTCGAACGAAACCCTGCTGGGAACGCAGCTGGTCCTGCTGGGATTTGACGCCTGTGACCTGTGCTTCCAGGCCCTTGAGTTCCTGTGAGGCGGATGCCGCATCGATGGTAGCCAGAACCTGTCCACGAACGACCTTGTCGCCCGCGATGACGGGAAGCGATATGATCCTGCCGGACACTTCGCTGCTGACGGCGATCATATTTGCCGCGATCCGGGCGTCATCGAGAAAGACATGCGTCCACCGCGCGGCCAGCCAGGGATAGGTGAAATAGGCGACGAAGCCGAGCACCGCGAAAAGCGCCGTCGCGCGAGCAAACCTGCGCGCTCGCCCGCTCTTCTTCGCGGGTGGTGTCTCGGCAGTGCCAGCATCTGCGTTTGCAGCCCCGGAGAATTGCAACGGCTTTGCTTCCATGTTCATACTACGATCTTTCCAGCCTGTCGCCGATGAGAGCCAGCACGCGGTGCGCTGTCGCAAGATCATCCGCGGGAACGCCTTCGAGCAGTTCTTCCCTGAACGCATCGGAAATGCGCGTGATCTCCTCGATAAGTGGCTTGGCGCTTTCCGCGAGATGAATCTTCTTGACGCGCCGGTCATCATCGGAATCGACGCGCTCGATCAGACCGCGCTGCTCGAGCGCATCCAGAAGACGCACCAGGGTCGGTCCCTCTACCCCGATCTGTGCGGCGAGATTCCTCTGCGAGATCGCCCCCCGCCGCCGCAGATGCAGCAGCGCGATCCATCGCGCTTGCGTCAATCCGACATGTTTCACACGCGCATCGAGGCCGGTTCTCCAACGACGCCCAACCCGTGCAAGCTCCATGGCGAATTCCTGGCCAATATCCACTTGATAGCTTTCTTATTGATAGTATGCTACCGACATAGCGCAACTTCCGTTATGGTGCAACGTGGCAACCCAGTTATCAATGTATCGAAGAATTCTGCTTGCCTATGACGGGTCTGTCGAAGGTCGTCTGGCACTACGCGAGGGTGCACGCTTGGCGCGGCTCTGCGAGGCCCAGGTGTGTCTCCTGGCGGTTGTGCAGATTTCCACCGGGATTGTCTTTGCCGAAGGTGTTTATCCCGGAGTCGTGGGCGCGCAGAGCGAGGTTTATAAAAATATCCTTGCCGAAGGTGAAAGGCGGTTGCGGGAAATCGGATTTGAACCCGACACGCGCCTCAACATCGGCGATCCCGGACCGGAAATTCGCGCCGTCGCGAAGGAAATCAACGCTGATCTGGTCGTTATCGGGCACCGCCAGCACGGGACGCTGGCGCGCTGGTGGTCGGGGTCCGTCGCCACATACCTCATCGACCATCTCGACTGCAGCATGCTGATCGGACAAATGGAGGTTTCCGACGCGGAGTTCGACAGACTCAAACCGAGCTATGGGGTCCCAGAGTGACTGTCCTCGACCCGGCGCCGAGCAGCTCCGCGGTGACGCCACAGAGGGATACTGGCGTCGGCTTCCTCCCTGAAAAGTTCGATCTGGCCCTTGAGGCTATTGCCTTCGTCAAAGCATTTCGAAAACAACTCTTGATCGAATTCGAGTTTGCAGGACTGGCTCTGACGCCGGCCGAAGCGCGCGTGCTGATAATTTTGGGCCAAAACGAGGGTCTCAGCCAAGCCCAGCTGGCTCATATTCTGTCGTGCCAACCAATGACACTTGTGGGTATCCTTGACCGACTCGAGGCCGCCGACCGGGTTGTCCGCAAGCGCAACGAGGTGGACCGTCGCGTCAAGTGCATCTATCTGGAGCCCCGGGGCAAAGCACTGGTGCCCAGGGTCGAGGCGATTGTGAGCGCCCTCTGCAATAATGCGGAACAGGGTGTCGGCGAACAACATATCGAACTGATGCGGGCCGGGCTTTCGCATATGACGGGGAACCTGGCCAGTCCGCCGAGCATTTAGCGTGAGGGCGTCAGACTCCTGTTGACCAGCACGTGGCCCCAGACTCCGGGACCCCCATACTCACCGAAATTGGAAGGTTTTCGATGCGTTTCCTTTCTCCCCTTCTCGCCTCCGCCTTGTTGTTCGGAATGCTTATTTCTGCCTCCGCTCAGGATAGAGATCCGCTCTCGAAGTTGCCGCCGCCCGACAGCATCAAGCTGTCAACTGTGATCGAGCAAGTTGAAGGTCGTCCGGGCTTCTATGGCATCGAAAGCATCTCGTTTGCTGACGGTGAGTACCGGATCGTCTACTTTATGGCGGATGGCGCGGAAGTGCGCATCAACTACGATGCGAAAACCGGCGCCAGCCGGCCACCGCGGCGCGGCCTGTTTGGCAACTAAAGCGTACGCATTTATCTTTCAGCGCTGACCCGCGATTGTCGAGCCTGCAAATATGATTTTGAGCCTGGCCTGGGATGAGCCGCTCGCGGCTGCCGTCAGTCATGCCGATGAAGCGCTTCAATCCAGGCGGCCGGTGCCCTTCGCCGCGGCCGAGCTGGTGACAGCGATCTGTGCCTCCCGTCCGGATGCCGAGTCTCTCGCATGGGCGCTTGCCGATATTCTCATCGCCGAAAAACTCAAATGGCTTCGTGCCGGGATGATCGCCAACGGATTGCCGCCGACCATGGCCGAAGCCTTCGCGTCCTTCGACGAAGCCATCGCAAAAGGTCATATGGCCGTCACAGCACCAATGCTGTGAAAGATCTCACTGGGAAAGCGCCTGCCAGCGTGCGCGATTGCCTCGGCAAGAACGCCGCGTCGCTGCTGGAACCGGGCGCGGCTGAAGAGCGTGGACGCACAATTTCGCGAAGCTGCCGCTGACGAGGCTGCCGCTGACGAGGCTTGCTGACTGACTTTTCAGTCACTATAGTCTTTCTATGGTTGAGAAATTTCGAGCAGCACGTTCCGACGAGGAACGTCAAGCGCGACTCCAATCGATATTGAGCGCGGCTCTGGACGCCTTCGCCGAGAAAGGTCTTGGCGCAACGCGTCTTGAGGATATCGCGACCCGGGCGGGCATCGCCACAGGCACGATCTATCTCTACTTCCCCTCGAAACAGGCGGTGTTCGAAGAGCTGATACGGTACACTATCGTGCTGCCTGTCGATATCTTGCGAACTGAATTGCTGGCGCAGGATCTATCGGCGCAAACGATATTTGATCTCTTTTCCCACTGGGTGCGAAACGAATTTCTTGGCACGAATCGCGAGGTGATCGCGCGGCTTATCCTGTCGGAGGTCGGCCGATTTCCGGAGATTGCGGCGTTCTGTCACCGGGAACTCGTGCATCCTGTCATGGAGTTCCTGAAGCAAATCGCGCAGCGCGCGTGTGATCGGGGCGAATTCGGATCGGATGTCCTGGTTCGCTTTCCACAGCTTGCGGTCGCATCCGTCCTGGTGGCTATTACCTGGAACGATCTGTTCCAAAACGTCGAGCCCCTCGATTTGGGAGCCATGATTGAATCCCACCTCGACCTGCTGCAGCGAGCAATGCGATCGAACATATGACGGTACCGTAAAGTTAAAGGGCTGCGGCCAAAGCTGGCGCGCGCCGCTTCCTCTCACACAGCTTGCAGGCGTGCGAACTCACTCCACATTTGCATGGCTGCGGTTCTCAGTTCACGGTGATGGTGGGACGGGATATCGTGGCGTGGAATGTGGAAGAGATTGGCGACCGGATCATGGATGGAGACGAAACGCTGGAGATGTCGAGCTGATTTGAAGCCCTTCATGATGCGCTCTCGCCGTCGTGTCGGCTGATGTGAATTCTCCGCCCGGTTATTCAATCCCTTGTGCGAACGGTGTTCGACGCCGGGCATGATGTTGCGTTTGGCCGCGCCGCAGGATCCGAGTTTGTCGGTGATCATCACATGACAAATACCAAAGAGCGAATGGACCGTGCGAAGATCGATAGTCATGAACCCCTTGAAGGCGACCACAGTCGTGACATTTCCGATCGTGCTGGCTGGCTTGATCCACCTGAAACTGCGTAAGCTCTTCTTGCAGGCGGCGTTGTATCACCTTGCCTTCCTCAAGGGACAGGCCGAAGTCATCGAATCGCGCTCCCTCGACCACGCGTTCGACAACTGCAATTTCTCGACGCTGTCGAGCCCGACTAACTCGACCACAACATTCGGCTTCAATTGTGACATCCACGAGTACCCTTCTGAAAAGGGCTCTGGTTACGCTATAATTCTTACCCCCACCTTTTTCCCGCTCCCAGACTGCCCCTGGCGTCGGCAGTGATTTCGAACTGAACCGATCGCCCAATCTCCTGCTGAACCACTATGGATCTGGCGCGGATAACCTAGTCGGCTTCTCCAATTCCACCAAGGAACACCCGAATGGCGAGATCGAGCCTCAGGTCATATGCCCTCTGGCGTTCGCAGGCAGGCTCGGGGGAGACGAGGTGTTCAATCGCATTTCCGTGCGCCATGTCCGCCATCAACCGTGCCGCGTTTTCCGTATCGCTGATCCGAACCTCGCCGCGGGCTACAGCGCGGTCGAGCTCCAGGCGAACCATGCCATGGAGCGCATGCGGCCCTTCCTGTAAAAACTCCCGTACGAGATCAGGCTGCCTGTCTGCCTCGACAATGACCGCGCGCAGGATCGCGAGCGGAAGCAGATCTGTAAATTTTTCGCGCGCCGGCGTCAGCAGCAGCCGCAGGCGCTCTGCGAGCGGAAGCTCGAGTTCATTTTCGGTCAGCGTCCGCGTCACCTTGTTGCGGATACGACGGACCACGGTCGCAAAGAGCGCTGCACGGGACTCGAATACCTCGTAAAGCGTGCGCTTGGACATTCCGGCCTCTTGGGCGATTGCCGCCATCGACGCGCCTCCCAGGCCGTGGGACAGGATGACCCGTTCCGCCGCATCGATGATGATCGCCTCGCGTTCGGAGGTATCCAGCTGTCGTGGCCGGCCGCGGCCGTGGCACGTGTTGAGGCTTTTGGGCAACAAGTTAACCCTCTCTGTTCGCAGGTGCAGCGTTTCGCTTGCGCGTTGCAAAAAAGCAATTATAAAACCATTTGGTTTCCATATTAGTCGCAACGCGTCCATCCGCCAAGCGGCTACTCCAAAATTGACGGAGATATTCAATGAGGTTAGCGCGTTACGCCCTCTTTTGTTCCATGCTTGTCGCCCTGACGCCGTCTGCGGCTCCGGCGCAGCAGCAGGAACGCCCGCCGGCAGCCGTGACCGTCGTCACGCTGAAGGCACAGACCGTCACCGTCACATCGACGCTTCCCGGGCGCGTCGTCGCCTCCGGGGTCGCCGAAGTTCGCCCCCAGGTGAACGGCATCATCATCGAACGCCTGTTTGAGGAAGGCTCGGCCGTCAACGAAGGCGACATTCTCTATCGCATTGATCCGGCAACCTACCGGGCGCAGGTCGTGGCGGCGCAGGCCGCCGTCAACCAGGCTGAGGTCAGCCTCAAGTCGGCCAACCGCGAACTCACCCGCATGGAAAGCCTGCGCAAGAGCAATGTCGCCAGCGAGCAGGCGCTCGATGCCGCCGTCACCACCCGCGACATTGCCGATGCCGCCCTGCAGGTCGCCAAGGCGCAACTGCTTGCCGCCAATATCGACCTCGAGCGCACCACGATCCGCGCGCAATTGTCTGGCGCCATCGGACGGTCACTGACCACTCAAGGCGCGCTCATCATCTCGGGCCAGTCAGCCCCCCTGGCAGTGATCCGCAAGCTGGATCCTGTCTATGTCGACGTCGCCCAGTCGGCCGCAGATCTGGTGCGCTGGAAGCGCCAGGGTCCGCAGGCGGCAGGCGAGAATATCGACACCAAGGTCGAACTGATGCTCGCCGATCGCACGATCTTCGACCATACCGGCGAACTCACCGCCGCGGAACCGCATGTCGATGAGCAGACCGGCGTCATAACCCTGCGCCTGCAGTTTCCCAATCCGGACGAAATGCTGCTGCCCGGCATGTATGTCCAGGTCGAAATGCCCCAGGGCGTCATCGAGAACGCCATTCTCGTCCCCCAGGAAGGCGTTTCGCGTGACCGTCGCGGCGCGCCCACGGCCATGGTCGTCGGACCTGACAATATAGTCGAGCAGCGCACGCTGACGATCGTCAGCGACCGCGGTTCGGACTGGATCGTCACGGACGGCGTAAAGGCAGGCGAAAAAGTGATCGTCGCAGGACTGCAGAAGATCGCGGCCGGAGCCACGGTTGCCCCCGAAGAACGCACCGAACAACCGGCACAGAACTGACCTCTCGGAGACCGACATGGCACGCTTCTTTATCGACCGGCCGATCTTTGCCTGGGTGATTTCCATCATCATCATGGGCGCCGGGGTACTGTCCATCCTCACCCTGCCGATCTCGCAATACCCGCAGATCGCGCCTCCGACCATTTCGATCTCGGCGATGTATCCGGGAGCGTCGGCGCAGACCATTGCCAATACGGTGACCCAGGTCATCGAGCAGCGGCTGACTGGCCTCGACGGCCTGCGCTACTTTTCGTCAAGCTCCACCTCTGCGGGCACAGCCTCGATCACGCTGACCTTCGAGACAGGGGTCGATCCGGATATCGCCCAGGTCCAGGTCCAGAACAAGCTGTCGCAGGCCACCACGCTGCTGCCGGAAACGGTCCAGCGTCTGGGCGTCACGGTGCAGAAATCCTCGGCCAGCTTCCTGATGGTCATTGCGCTCATTTCCGATGATGGCGCGCTCGACCAGACCGACCTTTCCGACTACCTCAACACCAATCTCGTCGACGAATTCAGCCGTCTTGAAGGTGTTGGCGACGTGCAGGTGTTCGGCGCCAAATACGCCATGCGCATCTGGCTCGACCCGGTCAAGCTCGCCGCCTACGAACTCGCGCCGCAGGATGTGGTGGGCGCGGTGACGGCCCAGAATGCACAGATCTCCGCCGGTGCGTTCGGCACCCTGCCGACGGTCGAAGGCCAGCAGCTCAACGCCACCATCACCGCACAGTCGCTGCTGACGACGCCCGAAGACTTCGAGGCGATCGTCATCCGGGCTGCCACCGATGGCGGCCTTGTGCTGCTCAAGGACGTGGCCCGTGTCGAGATCGGCGCGGAAAACTATTCCACCATCGCCCGTTTCAACGGCAATCCGGCAACCGGCATGGCGATCCGTCTGGCAGCGGGCGCAAACGCGCTCGATACGGCAGATCTCATCAAGACCAAGATCGAGGAGGCCTCGGCCTTCTTCCCCGAAGGCGTCAGCTACGTCATCCCCTATGACACGACGCCGTTCATCGAGATCTCGATCGGCGAAGTGGTCAAGACGCTGGCCGAAGCCATTGTGCTCGTCTTCCTCGTGATGCTTCTGTTCCTGCAGAACTTTCGCGCCACCCTCATACCCACGCTTGCCGTGCCGGTGGTTCTGCTCGGCACCTTTGGCATCCTTGCCGCGTTCGGCTATTCCATCAACACGCTGACCATGCTCGCCATGGTGCTCGCCATCGGACTTCTGGTCGATGACGCCATCGTCGTGGTCGAGAATGTCGAGCGCATAATGGAGGAGGAGGGGCTCAGCCCGCTCGAGGCCACTCGCAAGTCGATGGGCCAGATCACCGGCGCGCTCATCGGCATCGCCCTGGTGCTGTCGGCGGTGTTCGTGCCGATGGCCTTCTTCGGCGGCTCGACCGGCGTGATCTACCAGCAGTTCTCGGTGACCATCGTCTCGGCCATGGGCCTCTCCGTCCTCGTGGCCCTGACCCTGACGCCCGCACTCTGCGCCACGCTGCTGACGTCCAAGGCCGCGCACCATGCCAAGCGCGGTCCCGCCGGCTGGTTCAACCGCGGGTTTGAACGGCTGAGCAACGGCTATGGCGGCGCTGTCGGCTGGATCGTACGCCGTCCGCTGCGTGTCGGCGTCATCTATCTCGCGCTCTTTGGCCTCATGGCATGGAGCTTCGTTCAGACCCCGACCGCCTTCCTGCCCGACGAAGACCAGGGAATTCTCCTGGCCCTCATCCAGGCGCCCACCGGCGCCACGGCCGAGCGGACCCAGAAGGTTCTCGAACAGGTGGAGCAGCATTTTCTCGAGAACGAGAAGGACAATGTCGAGAGCATGTTCGGCGTGGTCGGGTTCTCGTTTTCGGGTCAGGGTCAGAACATGGGCCTCGCCTTCATTCGCCTGAAGGACTGGTCGGAACGGCAATTGCCCGGACAGAGCGCCCAGGCGATCGCCGGCCGCGCCTATCCCGCCCTTCTGGGCATAAAGGACGCCATGGTCTTCCCGATCGTTCCGCCGTCGGTTCCAGAACTTGGCATCATGAGCGGCTTCGATTTCTATCTCGAAGCCCGCGACGGCCAGACCCATGAGCAACTGCTCACCGCCCGCAACCAGTTGCTGGGAATGGCCGCGCAGAGCCCGCTCATCGGTTCGGCGCGCCCCTCCGGCCTCGAGGATGCGGCGCAGTATCATCTCGATATCGACTGGCGTGCAGCGGGGGCGATGGGCGTCACCGCATCCGACGTTGCTCAGTTGCTCCAGGTCGCCTGGGCCGGCAGTTACCTCAACGACTTCATCGACCGCGACCGCATCAAGCGCGTCTACATTCAGGGTGAAGCGGATTCACGCGCGCTTCCCTCCGATATTTCGAAATGGAAGGTGCGGAATTCGAGCGGCGGCCTGGTTCCCTTTGCCAATTTCGCCGAAGGCAGTTGGACCTTCGGTCCGCAGGGCCTCTCCCGCTACAACGCGGTCGGCGCGATGCAGATCCAGGGGTCTCCCGCCGCAGGCGTGACCACCGGCGAAGCCATGGCGGAGATCGAACTGCTGGCCTCCCAGTTGCCCGGTTATGCCGTCTCCTGGACAGGCCTGTCGCTGGAAGAGCGCCAATCCGGCAACCAGGCGCCGCTTCTTTATGCCTTGTCGCTGGCGGCCGTATTCCTCTGCCTCGCAGCTCTTTACGAAAGCTGGTCGATCCCGTTCGCTGTCATGCTCGTCATGCCGGTCGGCATCCTCGGCGCGGTTTTATGGACCTTGTTCGGCGGCTATCAGAACGGCGTGTTCTTCCAGGTGGGCCTGCTCACCGTGGTCGGTCTGACCGGCAAGAACGCCATTCTTATCGTGGAGTTCGCCCGGGACCGCTACGAGGCCGGGGAAATCCTGTTCGACGCCGTCCGCGAGGCAGCCCGCCAGCGGTTCCGCCCGATCATCATGACCTCGATGGCCTTCTCTCTCGGCGTGTTGCCGCTGGTAATCAGCACAGGCGCGGGCTCGGGCGGTCGTAACGCCATCGGCACCAGCGTGCTCGGCGGCACCATCACAGGCACCGTGTTGGGGATCCTGTTCGTGCCGCTGTTCTTTGTGCTGGTCACCCGTAAGCGCAAGACCAAGCCGGAGACCGCCAAGGTGACTTCCGAAGCCTGACCGCAAAAAGACCGGGCGCACCCAGGCCTATTGTGTCCTGCGTCAGGCGGAACCGCCTGTGTCGAGACCGGTAATTTCTCTGGGGTCGGACACCGGCTGTTAGGTCAGTGCAGTCCATCAGCATCGTTTTGTTCAGAGAGGGGGGCAGAACAAGAGCAGTGCGAAATTGTACGCGGCTTTTATCAACCAAAGACAGCAATCACCTTGTAATATAGGCTTTTGCATGCGATTCTTCGGTCAGTCCCGAAGGAGATAAATATGTCTGAAATGATGCTGACAACGCTTTCCAATATTCGGACTGTTGAAGACATGGTTGCCGCGTTCAGGGATGAGGAGCGATGCCGTCGTTTGCTGGAAAGCATGGTATGGCCGAATGGCAGGATCTGCCCCGCCTGTGGTTACAAACGCTCGATCGCGATAGCTGGCCGCGACGTGGGCAAGCACCGGGCGCGGCCAGGTCTCTATCAATGCTCCAGCGGTGATTGCCGGTTCCAGTTCACGGTGACAACACACACGCCCCTGCACGCCACGAAACTTCCCTTGAGCGTGTGGCTCAAGGCGATGTGGCTGTTGCTGCAGTCGGACAAAGGCTTGTCATCGGTCCGTCTCGCCGAGATACTCGGTGTAAGCCAACCCACGGCCTGGCGGATCGGCCATGCGCTGCGTCTCATGGTGGCGCGCGAAAACATGCTCGACGGCACGGTAGAGATTGACCATTTCTATCTCGGTGGCAGGCCACGAAAGCATCCCGATGATCCATCGCTCGGAAGAGGCCGCAAGGGGCAAGCGAAAACGCAGAAGACGCCGGTCTTGGCTATTGTTCAGCGACCAGTAGACATCACCCCGGGTTCCGCTGCGGGCGATGCTCGCGCCGCCGTCGTTACCGGCCTTTCATTGCGTGCTGCGGGAGGTGCGATTGCGCCACAAGTTAAGCTTCAGGCACATTTGATGAGTGACGAGGCAAAGGCATTCATGGCTATTGGCGAGAGCTTTGCCGTACACGAGACGGTTAATCACTCCAGCCGAGAATATGTCCGTGATACCGTCCACGTCAATTCAGTCGAGGGGTTCAATGCTCGGGTCCGCCGAACCATCGCAGGTGTCTTTCATCACATCAGCCCGGAACTTGCCGATTTGTATTTCCATGAAATCGGCTTCCGCTGGTCCCAGCGCATCGTAATCGGCCAGGCTGTGCGAAAAAGCCGAAGCGGCAAGGAAAGCATGAAAACCCTTTGGTCGCGGGTGCCGCCGGCGCTGCAATTGGTGCAAGTGTTCCGCGCTGCTACCGGCCGTCAGATGCGCAGAAGTCCGAATGGCGGCATCATCATCAAATCTGCCGTGGCTGTCTTTGGTTGATAAAGGCCGCGTACGATTTCGCACTGCTCTTGTTCTGACCCCTACGTTCGCGCTGCGTGTCTGTCTTTCTTCTCACGTCATCAATGGTCGTTTGCCGGGAGCACGGTTGACCAGTCCGGCGTTTCCCAGTCCTATCTCGGCGATCAGCTTCTTGAAGCCCTCTCGCTCGACGAGACCGGTCCCGGATTTGCCGAGATCTTCATCAATGACGTGCACGCGTTCATGCGGCCAGCCAAGAGCGACGGCCCGATCGACGAGACGATACTGCAGCTCCGTGCTTTCTTGATGATGCCGCACTTGGTTCACGGAAGACTGGCGGACATAGATGAGGTGCAAGAAGCAGACGATGATTCCATGGGACGAAATCCCGAGGCGAGAGAGGCCGCTAGTGTCAACGCGCTCAAAGCGCGTGCCGTTGATTAGCCACTCGTATCGCGGACTTCATCGAGGCCCGCGGCCCAAAGCTGCGCTGAAAGGCCGAACATATGACCGCACCATTCCGGCCTGGTTACACGGTCGGTGGAAATTTGGCCAACAAACGGAACGATCAGGGAACATTTTGAGTTGAGGCCAGGTTGTGAGCGGCGGCTGGCGCTGAGGGAACGCGCGCGGCTGGCGCAAATCACAGGTGCCGGGGTGATCCTGCTGGCAGTGGTCGGGCATCACAAGCAGGGTTTCTGGTCCCACTGGATAAGCAGGTCGGTCGCGGCCGGCCTAGGCGACGCGCTGGGATGCAGCCTGCTTCTGGCGCGGAAGGTCGTCGAGGACTCAGAGCTTTTCGCAAAGGGTGAAGAGGTGTAGCCAAGACGCGGATACCCCGCCCCTGCGTCAGCGCAGGAAGCCGCGGAACCGGCGCAGGGCGAAGGCGAACATCGCCGATCCGATCACTGCCAGCGCCAGAAGTTGCGGCCAGACCACCGAGAGCCCGGCGCCGCGGAACAGCACTGCCTGCGCCAGCGCGATGAAATGCGTGTTGGGCGCCGCCAGCATGACGTATTGCACCACCTCTGGCATCGATTCCCGCGGGGTCATCCCACCCGACAGGATTTCCAGCGGCAGCAGCACCAGAAGCAGCAGCAGGGGTCGGTTCCGGCTGAGGGCGAAATGACACCCTAAGCGGTTTT
>TARA_R110002124_G_scaffold14345_6_pt1 | contig 28335 bp, 27 predicted proteins | sample TARA_R110002124 | Tara Oceans TARA_R110002124 (sample SAMEA4397445) | marine metagenome | biome: Polar Biome; feature: [SRF] surface water layer (ENVO:00010504); material: water (ENVO:00002006), including particulate matter (ENVO:01000060) such as... | depth 5 m
GCGCCTGGTTCTGGATCGCCACCCAGAATCTGGAGGATTTTCCCGACGCCAGCCGCAAAATGCTCAATATGATGGAGTGGTGGTTGTGCCTGGTGATGCCGAAAGAGGAGATAGAGCAGATCGCTCGATTCAAGGACCTGAATGACGAACAACGCAATCTGTTGTTGTCTGCCCGAAAGGAGCCGGGCAAATACGTGGAAGGGGTAGTGCTGTCCGATAAACTCGAAGCGCTGTTTCGCAATGTCCCACCGGCCTTGTCACTCGCCCTGGCAATGACGGAAAAGCACGAGAAGGCTGAGCGTGCGGCCATTATGCGAGACAAAAATTGCTCCGAATTGGAGGCGGTTTACGAGGTCGCCCGGCGCATTGAGCTGTCTCGTTCGTAGCTGTATTGATTGTAGGTTAGTGTTGTTTGGTCACCCCGCGGCAAGCAGGGAAGGTCGTGCAACCCCAGAATGCATTGCCGGTGTTTTTGCCCTTTCTGGCGGTTCTTAGCACCATAGTTGCGCCGCATTTCGGGCACTGCGGCGTGGTGGTCGCAGCGGATTCCTTTTTCTGACGCAGATGACTGACGTGTTGCCGATTAGTGGCCAGACCTCTTTGCAATCTCAACTGCGTGATTTGCGCTATCACTGTGTCGACATCTGATTGATCCAGCACCAACTCACGCTTGGACTTGATGTGGCGGATGTAGCCACCAGCATTGGTCACATTGTCTGGCATCGTGGTCTTGAAGGTGGAATCACCGATAAACACCACCAGAGAGTGGATTGTGGCAGCGGGAATATCCAGCAGGGCTTCAAGGGTTTTGACGTGTTTGTAATTCTGATGCAGCGGGTTCTGAAACTTGTTGGTGTGTTTGTAGATCTTTTGCGTCCAGGTTTTCTGGCTGGCTGAGCCGAAGATCCAGCCTTTCATGTTCTTGGTTTCGATCACGAACACCCCATACCGCGACACAATGATATGGTCGATTTGAGTTGTGCCATCGTTGGTCTGCAATGTCACATCCTTGATCAGGTGGTACTTGTCTTTTGGAAGAAATAGCCGTGCGGCCGTATTTACCAGAAACTCACCGGTAATTCCTTTGAACCACGGTGATTTGAGTATGCCAGCAAGGATGGCGAGTGGGATGAGATACCACAGCGCGTTAAAGACCTGTTGGATGATGGGATTGAAGTCCATGTCTGAGTTCGTTCGCCGTTGTCAATTCTCGCCATTATAGAAACCTCGCCATCGCTCGGCCAGAAACATCGACTAGACCTGTCTGAATAAACCGTTTTTCCAGAATGCGGAATCGAGCAGGATGGATGCGTTATCAAAGGCCCCTGGTTCTGGATGATCGTCAGTGAATGTCACAACAGCCCATTTCATCATCTCGATGGTTCTAACAGGAACGTCATACGAACCCGTCTGGGCCAGCGAGGAATCGCCTACGATTGAGGTGTTCACGGATTCCAGATTTGCGGTTATCAATGGTACTGACAATACGACTGTGTATGTCATCGACCGCATTGACCGGCTACAGCAAGAACTTTCCAAAGGCTTGCCCAGCAAGCCCGAGATTGCCAAAAAACGGGTGATCCAGCGATTCCAGGGAATGAACAGTCAGCTCAGTAGTGAGATGGAAAGCGCTGCCAAAGGGCTAGTGCAGGCGCTGCAGTACGGTATTGATCGCTACCCGGCGATTGTCTTTGACGGTGAAGTTGTGGTGTATGGCGTAACCGACGTAAACGCTGCAACGCGGATCCATAAACAGTGGCAGGGAGAGGGAAAACGCTGATGCGAAAAATGCACAGATTCCTATTGCAGGCCGCACTCCTCTGGATTCCCGTTAGCGGCAGTACCGGCACCATAAACACCGTGGAGATCGTTTCCCAAACGACGAGTGCAGCGCTCAGCTGCATGCGCTGGATGCCGGTAGGGATTTGTTTTTGGTTGCGTTGTTCCATTTACGAATGTGATGTCGAAACCTCTATCAAGGTCGGCCACTACCAACCCGATGCGGTCGTCAGCAGCTATAACGAACTCGGTGGCAATCCCTGGACAGAAATCCGAAGCACCCTGGGCTTGGCACAGCAGTCAGCCGCTAATGGATTATTTGGGAGTCTGTTGTCTGTGACAATTGAAAGCGCTGGCAATCGAACCGAAGGTGGGCACGGCAACAAAGACCATCGCAATCTGATCTTCAGAGAGACCGATGTCATTGGCCACCCGGTGAGCTCACTTTCAGGAATTCTGGTGGGTACCGGTTATTTGTGTGAGTCGGAAACCACTTCGTTCTATCCCTATTTCATGTCGGGGCTTGACGCGCTGTCCTGGCGTATGGAAATCCCGGAGATGTTCTACGCCGCAAGCCTGATCCCTGGTCTGCGGGAGATCGGCAACTGGCCATTGCAAACGTGGGGTGGTGTCTACCCGAGAACCGGTTGGACAACACAGGCAGAAGAGCCTAAGGCAGCGGCGATCAATGCCCAAAGAGCTGGGGATATTGTGACCCGAGACAATCAACCTCACATTTATGAGCAGATAGAACCTTCCTCCAGCTCTGATCAACGATTGTGGTCGCCTGGCCCTCTTAAAGAAAATGATCCGGCAACGGGAGAGTGGCAGATGTTGCTCCCTAAAGCGGAATCGAGCTGTGCCGTTTTCGGCACCAACGATCTCGCCAGTGTCAACGGCTGGGGTGGAGGTCGGGTTGATGTGGGGGGTGATTATGTGTGGAACCTCTGGAGGCCCTACCAATGTTGTGAAAGGAAAGGCCAGTTTTTTCTATTCGACATTAACTGGATTAACTATCCCCCATGAAGACGCGCAAACGATGCATGCCGCTACTCTGTGGCTTTTTCCTCCTTTGGACCATTAACGGTTTTGCCGCCCAAGCGCCGACTGAAGACGGTTTGTGGTATTACGAGATTGGCGGTGCTGAGCCGGTCTCCGTGCCGGCCAATCCTGCCGTGGTTTCCGTCACGTTGGGGGGCTCTGCGCAATTGGGGCTGGGATACAGTTGTGGCAAGTTCGACCCCGTGGCTGCGGTTACCAATACCCTAAACAGCATCGGTGCCGGTGTTGACAACATGATGAACGCCATGACGGCGGCGGCGACCAGCGCCATTGCCGCCTTGCCGGCACTGATTTTGCAGCGAGCGAATCCCGGTCTCTACGATCTGTTCCAGAATGCCCTGATCAAGGCCGAAGAAACCATGCAGCTGGCCACCAAATCCTGCGAACAGATGGAAGCGGAAATTGCCCAGGGCAAGAACCCGTATGCTGACTTGATCACTTTATCAAAAGGGAATGACTGGAAAGTGCAGATGGGCGTCGGTGGCAATGACGCCGTTACCGCTAAAACCACAGTGGAGTCATCCAATGGCGATAACGGAGTGCCCTGGATCGGTGGCCAGGCTGGCGGCAGCGGCCAGCCAGTGCTGGAGTTTACCGGCGATATCGTCGAGGCCGGTTACAACATCAATATGAACCGGGCAGTAACTGATCCCACCCCGGTGCCGGCGGCATCCTCGACACGCTTATCCGAGATCTGGCCGTCACCAGCCGATGCCAGAGACTGGACCGTCGAAGTGGTGGGCGAGAATATCGTTACCACCTGTGACACCTGCCGCAAGGACAGTATTCCCGGAACTGGTTTGTTGCCCAAGCTCTACCAGGAATCAACATCGGTCACCACCGAAATCCAGAACCTCGTCAGCGGCGCAACACCACCCACGCTGGCCAATCTCGACCAGATAACTGCACCAGGGGTGGCCATTACCCGGCAGGTGATCGAAGCCATCCGCGAGATGCCCGCTTCGGAACAGAGTCTGATCATGGGTCGTCTCGTTTCTGAAATCAGCACGGCGCGCACGGTCGAGAAAGCGTTATTTGCAAGAAGGCTACTGCTGTCTGGCAGACAGGTACCCGAGGTCTATGCCACCGAAGTCGCTCGTGAGCATGCTGACAACTCCATCGCCGAACTGGATAAGGAAATCGAAAACCTGCTATTTGAGACCCGTGTGCGCAAGGAAGTGGTCTCCGATACTGTTACCACACTGTTGCAGAGAGCAGCCGCTAGGCGGCAGAGCGCTCTCACCGTGCCGGAAGTGCCCACCCTCGATCCCAACCCTTTGCGAGGTGGGCGTGTTCAGTAGTATTCGGACAAGACGGAGAGGTTTCCTGCTATTCACCACAGTGGCCGTAGTGCTGACAGCGCTGGTGGGTTATCTGCTGATGGACCGGCTACAGACCGAATCCATGCAGCGTATCCAACACAGTATTGATACCTGGCGGCTGTCGCTGGCACTCATTCGCTGGGCATTGATCGCCCTTGTTGCTCTAAGCTGGAATTATCCAGTCGCGTGGTTGGCTAACTCAGGAACGATCAACCATGCGAAAGCTGCTCAGCTAACAGCGTTGCGCTGGCGCGCCATCACCTGGCTTGTGTTATTGGAGCTAGTGTTAGGGCAGGGCGTACTCGTCAAAGCCCTGAGCCTGATGGCCGGAATAATGCAATGAGTGTCGATAGCTACCTGGAGCTTTTTACCTCTCTGTTCGGCTGGACCTTTTACGGTATTTTGTGGGATGTGCTGGTCGGCACCGGCATCGTCTATTTACCATTCTTGGGTATCCTAATCGACAACTGGCGCGAACCAGCCCAGGGCGGTGAGGTAGGCCATGCTAGTGGACTATCGCTGCGTCGCATGGAGATCGAACTGTTTATCGCGCTACTCGTGGTTGTGCTCGCTGGGCAACCGGCCGCTCTGACGCCGCTTAACGCAGCAACCTTGTCCTATTCACCGCCGCCAACGCTGTTGGATCCAACGCCGGCCACAGCAACCGTGGCTGTGCCACAAAGCACTTATGGCACAACCGGATTTGCCGGCTCTGCCGCAACCGTCAATGTTCCGATCTGGTGGTATAGCGTGATTGCTCTGAGTTCAGGGTTGAACCACGCCATTGTCGAAGGCATGCCGACCGTGGCGGATATGCGGACGTTTGAGCAGCAGGCACACCTGGCGACCATTGCCGACCCACGCCTAAAGCAGGAGGTGAGCGATTTCTTCAGCCAGTGTTATATTCCGGCTCGCTCCAAATACCAGGCAGAGCGACCGGATACCGCGGCCATCAATGGCATTCTCGCCACTTATGGAGCCGATGATGCGGATTGGATGGGGTCGCACGTCTACCGGGATACAGCGGGTTACTACGACACCTTGCGTCCGGCCAGTCAGGTCACGGGTTGGGCGTACAACGCGGCCAGAGATACGGAATATGACGCAGCCACACCGCCAGCCTGGGGCAAACCTTACTGCAAACAGTGGTGGGACGATGCTGCCATGGGATTGCGGGAGAAGCTGACCAGTGAGGCGGATGCAACATCTGCCGGATTTTCCGGGCTGGTAGTCGCCATCGCACCAGCGCTGGCCAGCGAGCAGCAAAACGACGCCGTTGCCAAAACCGTACTCACCAATGCGCCACCTTCATGGTCGAACAACGAATTGATAGCCAATAACGCTTCTGGTTCTGGCCTCATCAACGCGGCTGGTTCCATCGTCAAAGGCGGGCTTGCCGCCGGCGGTATGATTACGGCATCAGCCCTGTTTTCCGTGACTATGACCGCGGTACTTCAGTCTCTGCCCATGGTGCAGGCCATCATGCTGTTGGGCATCTACTCATTACTGCCGCTGGTGGTCGTGTTGTCCCGCTATTCCATTGCCATGATGGTTGTGGGTGGCATGGCCATCTTTACCATTAAATTCTGGAGTGTGCTTTGGTATTTGGCCATGTGGGTGGATCAGAATCTGATTTTGTCCATGTACCCGGACGTAAACACCTTTCTACAGATCTTCGCCAACCCCGGCGAGCACGATGCCAAGCGTATGTTGTTGAACATGATTACCACCAGCCTCTATCTGGGGCTGCCATTGTTATGGAGTGGGATGATGGCGTGGGCTGGGGTGCAGGTCGGGCGGTCAATCAACAACGCGACGGCGCCGCTGGCGCGGCCGGGAGAGGATGCTGGTCGTCAAGGTGGTGCGATAGGAAAAGCGGCGGTGAGTCGAGGAGTCCGCCATTAGAGTCGTGTCCTGCTAGTCGTCGTACCAGCCGTAGGGATCGGTTCCTGCATCGAAACGGCCGGTGCGGTGATTCAACTCTCCGGACAGGTCTGAATCGTGTAGCCGGCGTTCCTCGTCATGCCGAATTTCCGGTGACACCAAAAGCTCACGCAGGACGCCGAACAGGGCTACTACTAGTCCGACCGCGAGCGCTCCAACGTTGCGCAAGACGAAACCCACACTTGCTGGCCACCCGAAATTGTCAGTTGCAGGCTTATTCATAACTTAATGATAGATGATGCTGTGGCATAGGAATACCCTTAATCCGTAGATTCCCAACGGGCTCTAACAATCGACATTTTCCATAATTTCAAGGTGATTGTCTCGCAATATACGGCTTTATACGGCAAAAAACGGTAGACAGTCGGTCTTTCCCCCAATATATCTGATAGATACCGTAAATGTCCAAAGACGCGCCAAGAATCCACAGGTTTTTTGTGGATGCGGGAGAACGGTACTTAACCCGGAAGGCTCTGTCGCGAAACCGGCATTGCTGACTTGCTAAGCTATAATTCTGTGCCTGAAATTCAAATATCTGGATAAACTGTGATCACTTTTAAAGGCCGTCACCATCAGAAAGATATGATCTTACAATGCGTCCGATGGTATGTTGCCTATTCGCTCAGCTATCGTGACTTGGAAGAGTTGATGCAGGAGCGTGGCTATGAAGTTGATCACAGCACCATTCAGCGCTGGGTAGTTCATTACGCACCACGCATCGAGCAAGCGTTCCGTAAAACCAAAAACCGCACGGGTCATCGGTGGCGTATGGATGAGACGTATCTGAGGGTAAAGGGCAGGTGGAAATATCTCTATCGCGCTGTCGACAAGCAAGGCAACACCGTCGATTTCCTACTGACAGCCAAGCGTGACAAGAAGGCTGCCAGGCGCTTTTTGAACAGGGCCATTAGCTCCAACAGCAAACCCAGCTTAATCAACATCGATAAAAGCGGAGCCAACACGGCAGGTATCAAACAGTACAATGCCGACGAGAGCAAGCGTATCAAGATTCGACAATGTAAGTACCTCAATAATATTGTAGAGCAAGATCACCGATTTATTAAACGACGAACGCGACCGATGCTGGGCTTCAAACCGTTCTGGTCTGCCCGGGCTACTTTGGCTGGAATTGAACTTTGGCGGATGTTGAAGAAGGGTCAGAATAAGAGCTCACTGCCACCATGGGAGCAATTCTACGCACTGGCAGCTACGGGATAATTGTGTCTGGCAATTACTGTGTATTCGGATTGGGATAAGCTCGCGACAGAACCGCTTTGAATTCCGAGCTGAGTCAGTGCCCGTTCCCTTTAGAAACATCGCCGCGTGCTGTAATTATCTGGTATTGATCCGGAGACAGATCCGGAAGCCGCTTGATGAAGGCCACCATATTCCAAATACGCTCATCGTCGTGTCCGGGCCCCCAGGCAGGCATGCCTGAGGCTTTTATGCCGTGTTTGATAGTCCAGAATTGTTGTCGCAGGGTATCTAGTCCCTCGTCGTGACTACCTTGGTTCTGCTTGTCTTCGTCCAGCGATAAATTGGGTGGTGCGGGATACAGACCCAAAGTGAAATCGCTTTGCGCTTTTCCAGGTTTCAGATGGCATCCAGCACACATGTCATTGTAGTCGGCACCCCCTTTGAGTAGACGATCCGGTGAGTCCATATCCCCGGGCACTTCGATGTCGCCAGCCGCCTGTGCGATTGAACGCTCACGCAGGGTTTCCAGCACCCAGTAAGTCAGGGAGTTATGTGGAACATCGGCGCCCATTGGGTAAAGTCCAGAATAAAGTAAGGCTACGCCACCGAAGATGACAATGCCCGCAGCAGTCAGTAGGCATTTACCACAGGACAAAGACTTTCTTTCCATCGCATCACTTCCTCTTAAACTTGCCTTTGGCGAAATTGCATTATCTGGCCTGTCTAGGCGCTATCAGTGATGGGTATCGGTAGAACCATCGTCATCATGGGCGTGCCCCTCGCTGTCGCCATCTTCGTGGGTTGTATCTTGGGCCTTCTCCTCGCCGTCAGACATTCCCTTCATACCGGACATCCCTTCCATGCCGGACATTCCCTTCTTGCACTTCTCCATCATGGCCTGTGTGACGGGATCGTTCATATCCATTTTGCTTTGGTCCATATCGTTCATTGCTGTGCAATCTGCCTGTTCAGCGTTTTGCATATGTTCCTTCGGGTCATGGGCCTGAGCTGACAGGGCGAATAGTAAGGATGAAATCGCGAGGAAGCGGGGCAGAGTTTGTGTTTTCATGAGTGTGCTCCTTGGGGATAAATGAGAAGTTGCTTTTTCAATAGATGGAGTTCTAAAACCAGAACCGCACGCCGGCTACAAACTGTGTATCACTGACGTCCGCGCCTGCGGCTCGCCGGTAGTCGGCAGTATCGCCGTAGCTATCTGTCCATTCCACGCCGATATACGGGGCAAATTGGCGGCTGAACTCATAGCGCAGGCGAAGACCCAGGGATATATCCGACAGGCCGCTACCGATATCATTGTTACGGTCATCCTTGCCGTAGACATTCAGTTCTGCGCGAGGTTGCAATACCAGCCTTTGCGTCAGTAGTAACTCGTACTCTGCTTCTATGTTGATTGCGGTACGGCCACCTTCGCCAAGATAGGCAGTCATATCCAACTCGAACCAATAGGGTGCCAGGCCTTGCGTACCGACTGCTATCCATTGACGGTCCTTGCCCTCATCGTATTGGTCCAGTCTAAGACCCACCTGAGTGTCGAAATAGGTGCTGATAGCATGGCCCCAAAGCAGCTGGGTTTCGCTCTCCTCCAGCCGACTGTCCGCTATTTCTCCCTCGGTTTTCACTACGAAACGGTTGTAAGTGGTGCCATACCAGCCTTGTAGGTCAAACAGAGTACTGTCTGAGCCCGCCTGATATTCGAGGCGATCGCCCAGTACTGCCCAAAAGGCATGTTCGTCGGCTAGTTTCAGTTGTCTGGGTCCCGCCGGCTGTGCGTAGGGGCCTTCGGTGAGTGTGTAGCCATCGGAATAGGCATTCGGGTCACGGGCATCAGCGGGCGCGCTGCCGCCTTGCATTTGCGTCTCACCGTGGTCCATTTGCGCCAAAACATAGCTGCTGCTTAATGTGGCAATTGCAAACAGCAAGCCTTGAACGGGTTTCACATTACATCGTCTCATGACACCACCACCTCGCGGAACATCCCCGCGTCCATATGAAATAGCAGGTGGCAATGCCAGGCCCAGCGTCCCACATCATGGGGAGTGGTCAGGAAGCTGATACGCTGTGCTGGCTGTACGGGTATCGTGTGTCGCCGCACTTGCAACTCACCCTGGTCTGTTTCCAATTCGCTCCACATGCCGTGTAAGTGCATGGGGTGGGTCATCATGGTGTCGTTCTGAAGAATGATTCTGACCCGCTCTCCCTGGCGCAGTGAGACAGGAGTGCTCTTGCCAAACTCGAGACCGTCGAAAGACCAGCTGTACCGTTCCATATTACCCGTCAGATGGAGTTCCAGTTCTCTGGCGGGTAAACGGCGGTCTGTTAACACACCCTCTACTGATTTCAAATCGGCCAGAGTTAGTACGCGACGGCCGTTTTTTCGCAGTCCAATACCGGGGTCGTCCAGATTAGTACGCGGCGTATCTACTCGCATATCCACTGATGCCCCGTATTCGGTGCGTGCGTGATTTACGGTTTGCGATGGTATTGCCAGACCGCTTCCATGCTTACTATGATCCATGGCCATTCCGCCATGCATACTGTGATCCATGCCTGATTTGGCTGAACCGCTGTCCTGCATGTTCGCGTGATTCATGCCACTCACACCACTCATGCCGCTGTGATCCATGCCGTTGGCGCCCATGGTGCCCATCATGTCGGACATGGTTAACCATTCGGCCGGATCAAGGGGTGGCACTGGTGCGGATATGCCGTGTGCCAGCGCTAGTGTGCCTCGGGCGTAACCGCTACGATCCATACTTTGTGCAAAAACGGTGTAGGCGTCGTCTTTCGGCTCGACCAGTACGTCATAAGTTTCACCCGGACCAAAGCGAAACTCATCCACGGTGACGGGCTCAACATCCTGTCCGTCCGCTTGTACCACGGTCAGCTGCAAACCCGGTATGCGCACATCGTAAAAGGTGTTACTGGTACCATTGATAAAGCGTAAACGTACGCGATCACCGTGCTTAAACAGTCCGGTCCAGTTTCCGGCAGGCGTTGTTCCATTCATCAGGAAAGTAAGCGGTGTATGTATGGATAAATCCGACAGGTCGGTGGGGTTCATGCGCATCTCGTTCCACATCTGGCGTTTATCGAACGCTGCCTGTAAGCCCATTTTCGAAACGTCTCGCGTAAAATCAAAAAGCGTGAGCTGATTGAAGTTATAGACGTCACTTTGTGCCTTCAGTTTGCTGAAGGCATGCATGGGCTCGTCATCGGTCCAGTCCGAGAGCAGCATCACGTGATCCAGGTTAGCGAAATGGCGCTCTCCCGCTCTTGGCTCAACGATCAGGGCTCCGTACATACCGGTCATTTCCTGAAAGCCGGAATGGCTGTGGTACCAATAGGTGCCGCTTTGCCTAAGCGTAAAGCGATAGGTAAAGGTTTCGCCCGGTGCGATACCCTTGAAGCTGATGCCGGGTACCCCATCCATTTGATAGTCCAGGAGGATGCCGTGCCAGTGAATGGACGTAGATACGGGTAAGAGATTGGTGACGCGAATCGTTACCTCGTCGCCCTCTCGCAGGCGCAAGGTGGGTGCCGGGATGGAGCCATTGATGGTTGTAGCCATGCGTGTCACGCCGGTAAAGTTGACTGGCGTTTCGGCGATTGTGAGGTCAATCTCACTACCACTGAGAACAGGCGCTGTTCCCAGTGCTGTGCCGCTGTTAATAGCTGCCTGCAGCGATAGCGGCGCTGCTGCTAAAACGCCGCCAGCGGCCAATCCCTGTACAAAGCGACGGCGACTTAACGGTTTTACGTGTCTGGATAGCCAGTGGCTCACGGTCAGTATCTCCTGGAAGAGTTTGTTGATGTAGATCAATACTATAGATAGTCTACTATGTCGCCAGAATGACCCAAAGATGACATAACAGTAATCTCAAGGCCATCTGGCTGTCGGAACGCCGCGTCTAAGCTGGTTTGTAAGGTTGAAGTACCTGGCTGAATGCGATAACACAAACGTGTATGGAAGCTGCTGAATCTCGGTCAATACTATGTGAGTTGCTTAAAAATTTCGTGGGATTACCCCGGTAATCAGGTAGTAGAATTTTGGGCGAAAAAGTATTTACCCTCCTGTAGGGGGAAGGTGTAGTTTCTGCCAACTGTCTACCGCAGTTACGTTCTGGAGGTGTCTTCAATGGTATCCAATGCCAGCTATATTCATTCGTTACGATACCAATGGCTGAATCGTTTCTACGATCCCGTTGTCCGCCTCTCGACACGAGAATCAGCGGTTAAAAAGGCTTTGGCCAGCTTTCTGCCGCCACTAAACCAGGGTAAAGTTCTGGACCTTGCATGCGGGACCGGTACGTTATCGCGTGTTATCAAAACCGCAAAACCTGCGTTTAACATACATGGTATTGATGGCGACAAAGATATGCTGGATCGAGCAAGGGAGAAGGCTCGAATGGCGGATCTTGATATCTACTATGACCACGGGTTTGCACAGCAGCTTCCCTATGATGACAGCACATTTGATGTTGTGACATCCAGTTTGTTTTTCCACCACCTCACAGCTGACGACAAGCGAGCGGCATTCAGGGAGGTCTATCGCGTAATGAAACCCAAAGGGCTGTTCCTCGTAGCAGACTGGGGGCGCCCTCAAAACTTTCTGATGAGGATGACGTTTGGATTGGTCCAACTATTGGATGGGTTTGAGACCACGGCCGACAATGTTCGTGGGGCGCTTCCCGCTATGATGGAGGAGGCCGGACTGTCCCCGGTGGATCACCTTCGTACTATGGCCACCCCATTGGGAACCATTACCCTATTGCGAGCTTCTAGTTAGTGAAGACTCCGACCGGGCTACTTCTATTACAGACTCGTAATGTTTAGGTCATCATTGAGTAATCAGTAGACCGTTAACCTTAGCCAATCGGCATAACGTGGTTGAAGCGCAGTACACATTGGTCAGGGCACATGGTGGCCGGAATTAGCCTTTCATCGTTTGTTAGGCATTTTTACAAGACGCTGGTCGCATAGGTGTTTCCTCAGCGCGTAGGAAGAACGAGGTACTACCTGTGCAATTTCGCCCAACGCTATTGGTGATTTTATAAATCGCAATTGACACACTTGCTCCATCGGTAGGAGAAATGACCTTGGCTGTATAGCTTCCAGACCACAATTACAAAGCTGATGCAGTAAACAGGTAACGTTCTAGACATTTTTAGTAAGGGAATTAGACGTGACAACATATTCCAAAAAAGTCAGTTCAAGAGTTATCGTTATACTCGCAATTTTAATCACTGTGGCCTGTGCAGACAAGGAGGCTAATCCTAACGCACAGGGGAATATCGATGTTGTTCAAATGGAGGTATTCAAGCAGCCATCGTGTAAATGTTGTGACAAATGGGTGGATCACGTGGAAGGTGCTGGCTTTGAAGTGAACACAAAGAAACGTATGAATCTCGATGCGATAAAGCAGGAGTTTGACATAGCGCCACGCTACCAGTCTTGCCATACAGGAGTAGTAGATGGTTACGTTTTTGAAGGCCATATTCCAGCACGGCTAATTAGACAATTCCTTGAGGAGACACCGGTCGATGCGCGTGGATTGGCGGTGCCAGGGATGCCAGTTGGGAGCCCCGGCATGGAAATGGGTGAGCGAGTCGATAGCTACGATGTACTGCTGCTAAAAAATGATGGGAACAGTGAAGTTTACGCACATATAGATGGTTCGGAGTAGCGGGCCAGAGTTGGGCTAAAAGTAGCAGTGGATGAGTGCCCACAGAATCGGTCCTACAGAATCTGCCGAGTTTAATGGGAGATGTCCCTCTCGATGGTGCAACTGCTGACTACGCCTATACGATATTCTCACAATCAATAGATTGATCCGGCGTACGCAACAGGTTCTATTTTCTGGGTAGCCGGCACTTGTTGCGTTCAGCGGCATTGAATATTAGAAATCTTGGTTGAGGAGAGTATGAAAAATAGGGACGAGAGAGCATCGCAGTATGACGAAAACAGCCTGACTCTGGTCGGTGCTGTCGCCCTTGGTACCGGCGTAATGATTGGCGCTGGAATATTTGCACTCACTGGGCAGATGGCCGAAATGACCGGTGCACTGTTCCCCTTTGCCTTTCTATCTGCCGCGGTTGTCGTTGCTTTCAGCGCCTATTCCTATGTGAAGATGTCCAATGCGTACCCTTCTGCAGGTGGGATCGCGATGTACCTAAAAGAGGCCTACGGTACAACCTTGCCAACTGCATTTTTTTCACTGTTGATGTATTTTTCGATGGTGATTGCACAGAGTTTTCTAGCACGCACCTTTGGCTCCTATACTCTGCAATTGTTTGATGTCAGCGACACCCGCATCCTGGTCCCCAGCCTTGGCGTTGCGTTACTTATTTTTGCCTTTATTGTAAATCTGTCAGCTAATAAGCTCATTGAGGGGCTGGCATCACTGTTGGGGATAGTCAAAATTGGTGGAATCGTTGCTTTTGGCCTGGTGGGTATTGCCGTTGCGGACAAGACAGAAATCCTGTCTTCCAGCGGTCAGTTTGACAGTGGCTTGCTAGGGTTTCTAGGTGCAACCGCCTTGGGGATTCTTGCCTTCAAAGGCTTCACCACGATTACAAATAGTGGATCAGAACTAAAGAACCCGCACCGCAATGTGGGCCGCTCCATCGTCATTTCCATTTTGCTGTGCATTTTTATCTATGGTCTTGTGGGCTTCGCTGTTTCCAGCAATCTGTCGCTTGAGGAAATAATCAAGACTCGGGATTATTCGCTGGCCGCCGCCGCTCGACCGGCAATGGGCGATTATGGCCTCTGGTTCACGGTGATTCTGGCGATGGTCGCGACCGCAGGTGGGATCATTGCCAGCGTGTTTGCCGTTTCTCGCATGCTGGCTATGTTGACGGAAATGAAGCTGGTTCCACACAGTCACTTTGGTATGCCCGGCAGCATTCAAAAACACACACTGGTGTATACGATAGTCCTGGGTCTGCTACTGACAGCATTTTTTGACCTATCCCGAATTGCTGCGCTGGGGATCATCTTTTATTTGGTAATGGATATTGCCATTCACTGGGGCGTGCTGCGACATCTCCACAGCGAACTGGGCGCCAGGCGTGAAATTGTCGCGATCGCAATCGTGCTGGACCTTGTAGTACTTACAGGCTTCGTTATGGTCAAAATTGCCGGCGACCCGCTGGTTATCGGGGTGGCATGTATCGCGATGGCGGCGATTCTTTTCGGCGAAGCGATGTTTCTCCGGAAGAACCCCATTACTTCGGAACAGCATGATCACTGACAGCTGTTTCTATAGATTTGGGCTCCCCAGTGACAGCATGACGATGGAGAAGGAGAATGCTCCTGTACCTGATACGTCAGTTACGGCTTGATATGAGTCGTACCCTCATGAGAGGTGGGGCTATAGCTGCCGTAGTGGCTGTCATACTGGTCCTGGAGGGCTTCTATGCCGGACAACTTGTCCAGTTACGCAATACGGTATTGAACAGGGGAGGAGACCTGATCGTTCTCCAGGCTGGGGTGTCGAACATGATCGCCGTCCGCTCAGTGCTACCGCAGTTTTCTCGGCAGGAGGTGGAAGCTGTTGACGGCGTCGCTTCCGCCTATCCGTTAACGACTGTCGCATTGATCTATGAACAGGCAGGAGTTAGAACGCCCATCTCACTGTTTGTTTACGATGCCGGGGGCGGTCCTGGCAGCCTGTTTACAGGCAGGCCGATCGAGCAAGATCGCGAAATCATCATCGACCGTTCGCTGGCGGAAAAATACCAGCTCAGCCCCGGTGATGTCTTTATCCTGTCTGACTTTGAGTTTCATATAGCCGGGATCTCGGAAGGTGACGCGGCATACTTTACCTCTTTTGGGTTCGTGCTGTTTGATGACCTTCTGGATTTCTATTTTGAATCCGATTTGGCCGACGATATCAGTACTTTCCCCCTATTGAGCTTCCTGCTGGTAAACCTTGATGTGGGTGCGGATCGTGGCACTGTCGCGCAGCGCATTGAGGCGTCAGTGCCCAGTGCTGACGTTTATCTTCCCGCGGTACTTGCTGACAAAGATGAAGCACTGGGGCGCGTCACGCTTGGGCCAATCTTCGAAACGATGATAGGTGTGGCGTATATCGTGGGCATACTGGTCACCGGAATTATAATGTTTGCGGCCATCAACGGACGTCGGCAAAACCTGGGTGTATTGAAGGCGCTGGGATTCAGCAATGGGTATCTGCTGCGTTTCGTAATGTTGGAAGCGCTATTGCTGGCATCCCTGGCTATACCAGTGGGAATAGTGCTGGCAATACTTTTGGGCGTGTTCATCGAGAGCCTGGCACCGCTTTATCTCGTTTTGCCTACTGAAACGACACCACTGCTGCGAACAGTCCTGGCATGTTGGGGATTCGCTATTGTCGGCTCGCTGCTGCCTGTTCGTATGATCTACCGATTGGATCCCGGTATGGTTTTCAGGAGCTGATTATGACGCGCTGGATGCTAAAAAGTCTGTTGCTGGAACCATTAATGTTGATGATTGCTATCGCATCTGCTGCCAGTGCGTTCCTGCTAATCATCATGTTTGAGGGCATTTTTGCGGGCGAGTCAGAGCAAATAGTGGCCTATGTACGCAATGTGAAAGCGGACGTCTGGGTAATGCAGCGTGGGGTATCGAATATGCACATGGCCACTTCCTACTTGCCGGATTGGAAAGTCCGGCAAGTTGGGGAACTTCAAGGCGTTGAGGCCGTGGACGCTATTCTTTACCTGAATACCGTCGTGGAAGCAGGTGAGCATCGCTGGTTTTCCTACGTGGTCGGGCTCGATGTCCCTGCCGCCTACGCGGGTCCCTGGGCGATGTCGGTTGGCCGGGACCAACCCGCTGTCGGCGAGGTGATAGTACCGGAGGTGTTCGCCCGCATGGCCCAGCTTGAGATCGGTAGTCAGCTGCGCATCACAGACCAGGAATTCACTATCGTTGGTCTGTCTCGGGAAACATTTTCTATGGCCAATTCGGTCATATTCATTAATAAAATTGATATGGAAGACATTATGTCATCCTTTGATATCTCCAGCTTTATGCTCGTAAAGACCACTCTTGGAGCAACGCCAGGTGAACTCGTCGAGACCATCGAGCGTGAAATAGATAACGTACATGCTCTCACGGCACAACAGTTCCTGATAAACGACAAAAAGATGGCCATGCAAATGGGTACAGATACGATCGCCCTGATGACGCTCATCGGCGGAGCTCTAGCAATCCTGTTGGTGGCTTTTACAATTTACTCCCAGGCTGCGCGGCAACGTCGTGAACTTGCGGTTGCCAAGGCGCTGGGGGCGACCAATGGTGCGCTTTATGCCAGTGTCGTATTTCAGGCAATAGCCATCACCCTTACCAGCGTGATACTTGCGACCCTGGTGGCCGCACTCCTAATGCCCGTGTTGTCCAAGCTCATACCGGCTGTCACCATGCTTTTGACCGTGGCCTCGGTCAGTAAAATTGCGGTGGCAGGCGTATTCGTCGCGATCACTGCTTCACTAATGCCGGCGCGTCAGATAGCGCGCCTTGACCCCGTATCGGCATTCCAGAGCAGAGGATGAAGCTGTTATGAAAGACAATAGTGTCCTGCAAGCACATCACGTCATAAAAACCTTTGGCTCGGGTCATACCGAAGTGCGTGCTGTTGACGATGTGTCGCTGACTCTGGAGAAGGGCGAACTCGTACTGATAATGGGCCCATCTGGTTCCGGCAAGACCACCTTGCTCTCCATGCTGGGGGGATTACTCCGGCCCACCGCGGGACAGGTGTATATCGACGGGACTGACATTTCTTCCCTGAGTGAATCGCAGCTACCGATGATTCGGGCGCGCAGTGTAGGCTTCATTTTTCAGGCCTTTAATTTGCTGGATGCGCTCACCGTGGAAGAGAACATCCAGTTTCCAGCCCAACTGATTCGTGGTGGTTCTCAGCATGCTTCCGAGCGTGCCGCGCAGCTGATTGAGCGCCTGGGCCTTGGCCACCGACGTAAAGCTTTACCGCGAACCTTGTCTGGCGGCGAGAAACAACGGGTAGCAATAGCGCGAGCGCTGATCAACTCGCCCCCGCTTATTCTTGCCGACGAGCCCACGGGTAATCTTGACTCTGTCAGCGGTCAGGAGGTGATGATGATACTGCACGATATCGCCCGGGATGAGGGCAAATCCATTATTCTGGTAACACATGATCCACGCGTTGAGGATGTCGCAGATCGCATTCTGTGGCTTGAAGATGGAGCGTTGCGGGATCGTAAAACGGAGCAGCACTCATGGGTGCATGATCCGGTCTGTGGCATGCGGGTTGACGAATGGACGGCCGAGATCGCGACAATCCATGCGGGTCGTCGTTATGTGTTTTGCGCGCAACGCTGCCTGGAACGCTTTGAGGCAGATCCGCAGGCCTATACAGAGAATCCCTCAGCAGTTATCGATTCTGCCGGACAGATGGGAGTGGACAGCTAATGAAATATAGCAAATATTTGTGCGCACTTTTCCTGGCCTGGGTGCCCGTATCTGTCTTTGCCCAGAGTGACGAGTCGATGACACCAGAAGCGAAGGGGTTGGTGATTGCACAAGAGGCGTCACGTCGCAATGAAGGTTATGGCGATACGGCTGTGGACCTGACTATGGAGCTAAGCTCTGCAGATGGCAGAAGTCGCGAACGCATCCTCAGTTGGCAAATTCTGGAATCAAATGATCCCCAAGATGGCGACAAGTCGTTAACGGTGTTCCATGAACCCAGAGACATTGCCGGCACGGGTTTCCTGAGCCATACGCATATCTCTAGGGAGGATGACCAGTGGCTCTACCTGCCGTCTCTGAAGCGTGTGAAGCGCATCGCCTCAGCCAATAAATCAAGCGCATTTGTCGGCAGTGAGTTCGCCTACGAAGACCTGCTGTCTGACGAAGTGGAAAAGTTTTCATACCGCTGGCTCAAGGATGAACCCTGCGGTGAATGGGTGTGTTTCGTGGTGGAAAGAATACCGCAGTATGAGAATTCGGGATATAGCAGGGAGATTGTGTGGATTGACCAAACCGACTATAGAATCTACAAAACAGAATTCTACGATCTCAAGGGCGCCCTGGAGAAAGTACTTTATGTCGAAAACTATCAGAAGTACCTGGACAAGTTTTGGCGGGCGCAGGTGTTGCGTATGGAAAACGTCCAGACGGGCAAAACGACAAGTCTGACATTCAAGCCCTACGTATTTCAAAGCGGTCTCACTGAGCAGGTCTTCAGCCCCGATGCGCTAAAGCGTATCCGTTAACATGCTGTCAGGGTCAGCCGGGCGGGCCTACTACGGAACTGTTTTTGTACTGATCGCAAGCCAGAGTATGGCAGAAGGACTCGAGTGGGCTGGTTACGGTGCGTTTGAGCCACGTGCATTCTTCGAGAGTGCACAGTATGAGCAGCATCCGCACCGTGGCGTATCGCCTTCAGCCGTCGTCGCGCCAGAGCTTCGATATGAGTGGGCCGAGGGAAGCGATCGGATAACAGTTATTCCCTTTTATCGCTATGACGCAAACGATGAAAACCGCACTCACTGGGATCTGAGGGAGGCTAATTGGCAGCACTTTAACGGGCCCTGGACCTGGCTGGTAGGCGTTGGGAAAGTGTTCTGGGGTGTCGCCGAGTCCCGGCACCTGGTGGATATCGTTAATCAAACGGATCTGGTTGAGGATATTGATCTTGAAGAAAAGCTTGGTCAGCCGATGATTCATTTAGAGCACTGGAGCGAAAGCGGAACGCTCGGTGTCTTCCTGTTGCCGGGGTTTCGGGAGCGCACTTTTCCGGCAAATGATGCGCGATTGCGCGGACCCTTGCCAATTTCCAATCACGACGCTGTTTACGATTCCGGAGCAGGGGATAAGCGCGTGGACGTTGCATTGCGCTGGACCAGAGCTGTCGATAGCTGGGACATTGGCTTATCTGGATTTTACGGCAATGGCAGAGAGCCCCGTTTGGTACCACAGCTCATCGCACCGGGTAGCCTCTTTCTCGTGCCGCATTACGATGTCATCAGCCAACTGGGGCTCGATGTCCAGTATACGCAGGAAGCCTGGCTGTGGAAGCTGGAGATGATTGGTCGGTCTGGACAGGGCGAAGAGTTTGGCGCTTTCGTGGGCGGTTTTGAGTACACGTTTTATAGCGTTCAGAATACGAACACCGACATCGGTGTCCTCGCCGAATACCTGTACGACGCGCGCGACGATGCCGCTCCCCCCACAACCCTTGATGATGACGTGTTTGTAGGAGCCAGATTCACCCTCAACGATCTGGATGACACGAATATTCTGGTGGGCGCAAATATTGATGTGAATAATCGTGAGGCCATTAGCATAGTTGAGGCGCAGCGCCGTTTTGGTGAGCGTTGGACGTTGAGCGCCGAGCTTAGATTATTTTCCAATGTGTCAGAGAATGGACTGCTGGCTGGATTTAGGAAGGACAGCTACCTGTCGCTGGATGCCGCCTGGTACTTTTAGTTCATGTAACAGTGCGTTTTGATACTCCGGAATGACTGTGGCGTTACAACAATGAGCGGCTTACCATGGTCGATGGTGGAATAAACTCAAATTGGAAGCTTGTGCTAGCAGCTTAGAGCACTACTTCTAGATGCAGTCAAAAATGTGGATATTACACTAGCATTGAACTTTCAATCGTATAGCTAACATTGTGAGCGAAAATGACCTTTATTGTTGGTGAAAACTGTATCAAATGTAAATACACTGATTGTGTGGATGTTTGTCCGGTCGACTGTTTTTATGAAGGTCGCAACATGTTGGTGATACATCCCGATGAGTGTATCGATTGTGCGCTGTGTGAACCCGAATGTCCGGTCGATGCAATTTACTCTGAGGATGAACTACCCGGAGCGGAATCCGAATTTTTATTTCTGAATGCGAGGCTTTGTCAATCCTGGCCAAATATTACAGAAGCTAAACTGCCGCTGGCCGACGCTGAGGAATGGAAAGACAAGCCTGGCAAGCGCAAACTTCTCGAGTTGGGTTGGTAGTCATCTCCCCTTTGAAAAATTCTTGCGATGTCATTCAACTGTATTTCGTCCCACGAGGCCATTAATTCAAAAATGACCCGAACACTCAGTTGCCAAAAATGTTCGTATCGCCGTTCGATTGCTAACCTTTAGAGTTTACAATTATGGATACAGAATCATCATTGTCGAAAAGTATGAACAAGCATTGCCTCTGTAAGACCTTGGACCGTACCGTACTCGAGCAGCAACTGCATCGTTATATCGACCCGAAAACATTGCTTGAAAGACCACATCTTTTTTCTGATACCGCATATTATATTTCAGAAAAGAATTTTGAAGAAATGGAAAGCATAATTTCAGCCATTGAAAATGTCACTAGTATGGAATCCTTCCAAGAGAAAGTAGGAATATCTGTGCCACCGGTTGCGTCAACTGATTTTGGACCCAAAGGTGTGCTGATGGGGTACGACTTCCATCTGACTGATGAGGGCCCCAAGCTCATCGAAATCAATACGAATGCGGGGGGAGCTTACTTAAATATGGTGCTGGCAAAAGCACAGGTTTCCTGTTGTGAAGGCATAAAGAAAATAGTGGATCTGGACAATTTGGAAACCGTCTTTTTCGATATGTTTCTTGAAGAATGGACATTGCAACGCGGAGAGCTGCCATTGAATACGATTGCAGTGGTGGATGATAGCCCTCAAGAGCAATACCTATTTCCCGAATTTCTACTTTTCGCCGAACTTTTTCAAAAACATCAAATAGAATGCGTGATCATTGATCCTTCGGAGTTGACTTCAGATGGGAGTTTTCTCACTGCTGGTGGAAAGAAGATCGATCTTATTTATAACAGATCGACGGACTTTTACTTCGAAGATAAACGCTATGCTGGAATTAGAAATGCCTATCTGAGAGGGCTTACAGTTGTGACACCTGGCCCTTATGATCATGCTACTTTTGCGAACAAACTGAATTTGACGGTTTTATCAGATGCTCTGGCTCTAAAAGCACTTCAAGTCGATGACAAAACCATATCCATTCTGGCAATCGGGATTCCCCGAACCATTGCGGTAACACCTGAAAACAGTAGTCATCTGTGGCAGCAGAGGAAAAATAAATTCTTTAAACCTGTTGCAGGATACGGAAGTAAAGCTACGTACAGAGGAGACAAAATCACCTTAAAGGTCTGGGATGCTATTGCTCAAAATGACTACGTCGCCCAGGAAATTGCGAGACCGGGGGAGAGGATTGTACACGTCGGTGGAGATCAGAAGGATCTCAAAATGGATATCAGGGTTTACACTTATCGTGGTAGAACACTTTTGCTCGCTTCCCGGCTTTATCAAGGCCAAACGACAAACTTCAGAACCCAAGGTGGTGGTTTTGCGCCAGTGTTTCTCATTTAGTACAGTTGCTGTCCTGACATGCTTGGGATCTCGGAAGGAGAAGCAGCAGCCCCAACGTGTTCAAGTTGTACCATAATTCTTGCCCTTTATGCTCGTACAGTGCCGTACAATTAATAAGGGAACTGATAAGCTCAGTCTGTATTCCAAAATCCGCACACTTTTCCGAATCAGAATGAGCGTTGATCGTGCAGGTAGAAACGAACAGAGGTATTCTGCAAAGGATCAGTCAATTTGATGCTCACCTATCGAAGTGCCTGAAGCGCTGCGCAAATTAGAACACCTGGGAACGCGCTTTTCTTAGCCTGTTGTACTTCTCAACTGTTGAATTCGCTGGCTGTTAACGGTAGCGTGACATGAAAGCCTGTTGTTCGGTGCGCAGATGTGACCGCAATGCGTCCACCATGCAATTCAATAATAGAGTTTACAATGGCCAGACCAAGCCCGGTGCCGCTACCACTGTTGGATCGTTGCCGAGATTGATCTGCGCGATAGAATCGGTCGAACAACTTGGAGATGTGTTCCGCTGGAATTTCCTCTCCGACATTTTCTATAACAATACTAATATTTTCATGATCGCAGTCAAGTTTCACCATGACCGAAGAATCCGGTTCTGCATGGTTGATGGCATTAGTAAGGAGATTGGTAAGTGCGCGGCGCAGCATTTCTTTATCTCCTTCAATTATCGGGCAAGCACCTTTCATTACTAGATTCAGATTGCGATGCTCTGCCCAGGCTCCCAGGTAATCAAATAACTCTGCTAGCTCCGCAGCGGGGTCCAGAGATTGAAAGCGAGGTTTGAGTATGCCGTTGTCGGCCTGCGCAAGCCATAGCATGTCATTTATCATTCTGGCCATGCGCTCATACTCTTCCAGATTAGAATACAGGATCTCTCGGTACTCTTCCGGCTCCCGTGCTTTACTCAACGAAACCTGCGTTTGTGTGGTTAGATTAGTAACTGGTGTACGTAGTTCATGGGCGATATCTGCGGAGAAGTTGGACAGTCGCTGGAACACATCGTCCATACGCCCCATCATGTCGTTGAACGACGTAACCAGGTTTAATAAGTCGGTAGGTACACCTTCTGGACTGAGTCTCAGATTCAGCTTTTCGCTGGTGATATTACTTATTTCTGCACTAATCCTGTTTAGAGGTTGGTGTGCGAACCGAACCGCAAGCCAGGCTGACAAAAGGATCACCACGCTTGAACAGCCCAAAATGGTCCATAACGTTCTGCGAAATTCTTCAATGAACTGCAGATGAAAGTCCATAGAGGCGGCAACGACAATGGTCATCGCGTCAAGTGATGGAAAAATTTCATTTTGTGCCGCTAACACCACGCCGCGATACGTACTATCGTTCTCTGTCCAGCGATACAAATTGTCAGCAGTAGCCTCTTTTACGAGTGCTGTTTTGGGTAGTAAGGCCGATAATTGTGGGCCAGGGGTAGAAAAGAGTGTGTTCCCCTCGCTGTCGAATACAGCATAGTAAACCCCATGATGACCAGAAACTGCACTCTCCAGTCGTTGCTGCAATTCATCGCCGTCAGTTTTTTCAGGTGCGCCTCGCAGGGCGCGCTGAACAGACGCGGAAATAACACGAAGTTCATCCGCATCCTGTTCAGCGAAATGTCCGCTGATAGAGCTCTGTACAATAAGCCCAAGCATCAGTACGCAAGACAGGAAGGTTGTGCCAACGAAGATAGTTACCCTGGCGCCAAGAGACATTTGATGCCAATTATACGATCTACGTATCATTCATAATATCCAGTTGATAGCCCATCCCGCGAACTGTATGTATTAGTTTTGGCGAGTAGGGTTCGTCAATTTTGACTCGCAGGCGGCGGATCGCCACGTCAATGACATTGGTATCACTGTCGAAGTTCATATCCCACACCTGAGAAGCAATGAGCGAGCGAGGTAACACTTCGCCCTTTCGTCTCACCATGAGTTCCAGCAAAGAAAATTCGCGCGTGGTCAGGTTTATTCGAACCCCTGCGCGGGTGACGCGCCTGCGTGGGAGGTCAAGTACCAGGTCGGCTATCTCTAAATGTTCCACCATGGCGGATGTTAGGCCCCGACGCAACAGAGTGCGAACCCTGGCCAATAATTCTGCGAATGCGAATGGCTTGACCAGATAATCGTCCGCGCCCAGCTCAAGGCCTTTGACTCTGTCGTCAACGCTGTCACGCGCCGTCAGGAACAGGACCGGGGTAGTATTGTCGGCTTCCCTCAAAGATTTGATTATCCGCCAGCCATCGACATCGGGGAGCATTACATCGAGAACAATCAGGTCAAAGGACTCTGTCATGGCAAGATGATGCCCATCAAGACCATTACGCGCCAAATCGACGAGGAACCCAGCTTCTGTCAGCCCCGTCCGCAGGTAATCGCCCGTCTTTACTTCATCTTCGACAACCAGAAGCCGCATTTAGATTCTCCTAACGGTGAAAATTCCCAGTTTAATAGTATGAGAGCACCCGAACTGGATTGAGCATGATGATTCCCAGATTAGGCTTATGCGCCTGTCCAAAAGATTACATGAAGATTACAGATTTGTAATTCATGTGTCATCAGCGGGAAAGCACCAGCAGCGTAGTTTAGACAGCCTATGGGTCAAGGTTGGTGCTCGACAAGTCCCCTTTGTCACAGGGCAGGACGGAAGCACTACTCGCCGCCATTGATGGCGGTCTTGCGTATCATAAGGAACAACACTGAATGTTGTTCTAGTGTTCAAGGATAGGGGGAGAAAACATGAGCGAACCTACTACCGATCTGCACCCCTCGCAGGCCGCGGCCAATGATCTCGAGAAGGGGTTCAAACGCGATACACAAGAACTCATCATAGAGGGCGCTGGATGTGCGAGTTGTGTCACCAAAATCGAGGGAGCGATTAAGCAAGTGCCTGGAGTGACGGGCGCAGAAATGAACTTTGCTCAACGGACAGTTTCTGTGAGCGGTGATGCCGACCGGAAAGCATTGGTCAAGGCCATCGAAAAAGCTGGATACAACGCAAAGCCTATTGCTGCGGGTTCTGACAATGACGCGATGGAAGAGAAAGAGAAAGCTGAATGGGCCTACTACAAGCGTCTGATGCGGGAAATGACCATTGCTCTTTTGCTTGGTGTGCCGCTCATGATTTACAGCATTGTCGGCGGGGAGATGACCGTTACCACAAACTCCGAGCGTCTTGTCTGGTTGATTGTGGGTCTGTTGACGCTTGGTGTCATGGTGTTTTCCGGAAAACATTTCTATATCGGTGCATGGCAGTCATTTAAAAATCACTCCGCTAATATGGATACGCTAATTGCCCTGGGTACAGGAACCGCATGGTTGTACTCCATGGTAGTAGTTTTTGCGCCGGATATAGTGCCGGAAATGGCGCGCCATGTGTATTTCGAAGCGACCGCCATGATCATAGGGTTGATTGATTTGGGTCTGGCACTGGAGCTCAAGGCCCGTGGCCGGACCTCTCAAGCGATAAAGCGTCTGATCGGCCTACAGGCAAAAACTGCGCGCGTTGTTCGTGATGAAAAGGACGTGGACATTGCGATAGAGCAGGTACTGCTCAATGACATCGTACGCGCCAGGCCAGGTGAAAAGATACCAGTCGATGGTCTGGTGGTAGAAGGCCATACGGCTATAGATGAATCGATGCTTACCGGCGAGCCCATGCCCATAGAGAAGAAAGAGGGTGATGAAGTTGTTGCGGGAACCTTGAACAAAACCGGTTCCATTTTATTCAAGGCAACACGGGTGGGTAAAGACACCGCGCTGGCGCAGATTATTAATATGGTAAAGCGCGCGCAGAATTCCAAACCACCGATCGGCCGCCTCGCTGATGTGATCTCAGGGTTTTTTGTTCCCGTAGTGATGATAGTTGCAGTGGTCAGTGCGTTGGTCTGGTTGAACTTCGGTCCTGATCCCGCTGTTGCATTTGCGATCGTCTCAGCAACAACCGTGTTGATTATTGCCTGTCCCTGCGCGCTGGGGCTGGCCACGCCCATGTCGGTAATGGTGGGTGTGGGGAAAGCCGCCGAGGCTGGAGTCCTCATTCGCAATGGAGAGGCTCTGCAAATGGCGTCCAAAATTACTGCCATGGTGCTCGACAAGACTGGCACCATTACCCTGGGCTCCCCCAAGGTCACCGATATCGTAATGAACTCGGCGGATAGCGAGGAGACTGTATTGCAGATGGTTGCAAGCCTGGAATCAGGATCTGAACACCCCTTGGCGCTGGCAATAGTGGAGTCCGCACAGGAACGGGGCTTACAACCGGGAAAGGTCGCCAACTTCAATGCGATAGCCGGCCATGGCGTTGAGGCCGATTACGAGGGGAAACGCTTGTTGTTCGGCAACGAAAAACTGATGCGCGAACGGAATATCGAGTGTGAATCATTAGTGGAGACAGCCCAGGAGTTGGCTACCCAGGCAAAAACGCCTATGTATTTCGCGGTAGATGACCAATTGGCTGCAATCATTGCCGTGGCAGATCCCATAAAAGAAGACTCCATCGTTGCAATCAAGCGGCTTCAACACAATGGTATACGCGTCATCATGCTCACCGGAGACAACCGCGCGACGGCAAAGGCGGTTGCTGAAAAGGTTGGTATTGCAGAGTATTTCGCGGAAGTATTGCCCCAGGACAAGACAGACAAGATCGTTGAGCTGCAAATGCAGGAGGAAATTGTGGGAATGACCGGCGATGGCATCAACGATGCGCCCGCTCTTGCTATGGCAAATGTTGGATTTGCGATTGGGACCGGCACAGACGTGGCCATCGAAAGCGCAGATATTACTTTGATGCGCGGTTCTCTCCATGGTCTGGCGGACGCAATCGCTGTCAGCAGGGCCACTCTCCGCAACATCAAGCAGAATCTTTTCGGCGCCTTTATTTACAATGCCGCTGGGGTGCCTGTTGCGGCGGGTGTGCTGTATCCATTCTTCGGATTGTTGTTGAGCCCAGTCATAGCGGGTGCAGCGATGGCCTTTTCTTCATTGACCGTGGTAACCAACGCAAATCGCTTGCGCATGTTTAAGGCGCAAGAGCACTAAGAGGGGGGTTGTATGTTATTGGTCAATATCGCAGGTATTGCACTTATCGCACTGATTGTATGGTGGTTTTGGTTATACGAGGCTACGGATGTTGTCTTGAATGACACTGATTTGGTGATTGTTGTTGAAAATGGAACCTATCAACCGGCGCAAGTAAGGTTGGCCGCCGATCAAGCGACGGAACTACATTTCCTCCGCAAGGATAGCTCCCCGTGTTCCGAAATGGTGTTGCTCCCGGATTTGGAAATTAGTGAGAGTCTGCCGATAGATAGGCCCAAATCCATAGCGATACCGCCACTTAAAAAGGGCGAGTACGCCTTTCACTGCCAGATGCAGATGTATCGCGGCGTACTAAAAGTGGAGTGAGGTATCTGTGACTAGTAACAGGACATTCTGGCGTACCCCAAAAGGTTATTCAGCGTTGGCTTTGATTGCCGCGGTGACCTACTTTCTATTGATGGAGCACCGCGCCCATCTTTTTTACGCGCTACCCTTTCTGATTCTCATACTTTGTCCAATGATGCATATATTTATGCATGGAGGCCATGGAGAGGCATCACATGGCCAATCAGACGCATCCGATAACGAAGCGTATCGCAAAGGTGTGGAAGATGGTCGTAGGCAGACTCTCGACCAAACGCCTTCCGAGACGGAGAGATAATCGATGCACGATGATTCAGCTTATGGTCTGTGGGTACTGGTCGCTCTTAACTCGGCAATATTCATTTTCTTCGCCTTCAGCTTTGTAAAGCCGACCTCGAAGCAGGACTGGCGAAGCTTGGGCGCTTTCTCGGCGTTTATTGTGGCGCTGTTTACCGAAATGTACGGCTACCCACTCACAATCTACTTCTTGTCAGGGTGGTTGGCCGAGCAGTATCCCGGAATTGATTTCCTCGCTCACGACAACGGCCATTTGTTGCACACGCTATTCGGATTTGAGGGCAATGCCCATTTTGATCCGCTGCACATTGCCAGTAACATTATTATTATTTTGGGTTTCTTCCTGCTCTCCGCAGCCTGGCGTGTGCTGCATGCGGCCCAAAAGACAGGCTCGCTCGCTACCACTGGTTGGTATGCGCGGTGTAGGCACCCTCAGTATGTCGCCTTCATTTTGATTATGTTTGGATTCCTCCTGCAATGGCCTACGTTACCTACACTTGTGATGTTTCCCGTGCTGGTGGTGGTTTATGTACGCTTGGGTAAACGTGAAGAACAGATGGCTATTGACGAATTTGGAGATGAGTATCGACACTATATGGAAGCTACGCCGGCGTGGATACCCAAATATGGCCGAATCTCACCAGAAGAGATAAACCAAAGGCCTAGTTAGAAACTGCAATACTGAACTCGCACGAAAATATTCAAGGAGGTGCATATTATGACTCAGACTGAGCATCGACTCGGTGTATCTGAAGTTAACCTTGTGATTCGCCATCTAAAGCTGCGAGAAGCGAATGCCGATGCTGTTACAAGAGCTATGGGCGAAATTGATAACATTCATGGAATGGATCACGTTTCTTTTGAACACGAATCGCAGGTGTTGAATATTGCTTATGATGCCACGAGAACC